>JADMIO011204658.1_pt1 | contig 35220 bp, 24 predicted proteins | sample 8958161 | NCBI WGS metagenome assembly JADMIO01 (sample SAMN16585339, study PRJNA669376) | soil metagenome | isolation source: Crop rotation soil | place: USA: Cullars Rotation, Alabama | collected 2011
CGCGACAACTTGTCCACGTGGAATTCTAAGCTTAGGATCCCAATGTGCTGGAAAGGTCCTCCTTTTTGGGGCCGACGCGGCGCTGCTCGGTGCTGAGGGCGACGAAGTGGACGTTGGCCACGTCGAAGGAGTAGTAGTAGGGCGGCTGGGCCTTCCCGGCCGCGTTGTTCTGCTGGGCCTGGAGGTCAGGGAAGCCCTCGGCACCCCAGTTCAGCTGTCCGACCTGGACGTCATGGTTGCCCATCGCCGGGGCCATCCAGTGCGTCGCCCGCAGGTCGCGCATCAGGTCGAAGACCCGGAACCACTCCTTGCGGCCATTCATGCCCTTGCCCCAGCCGGTCATGACGACGTCGCCCATGTGCAGCACCAGGGCCGGGTCCCACTTCAGGATCTCCTTGTAGAGCCGGGCGTTGATGTCCGTCCAGGGCTGCGTGGCGAACCGCTGCGTGTCGCCTATGACGGCGAACCGGAGCCGGGTCGCTGTGGGTGCAGGGAGGGTGCGGAAGGTGAACTCTCTGCCGGAGTAGCGGTACTTGCCGTCGGAGGAGGTCAGCCGATAGCGGTACATCGTGTCCGGCTTCAGCCCGGTCAGGGTGATGGAGCGCGGCTGGACGTTCTTGACGTCGTAGTCCGCCGGCAGGGCGACCTTGCGGGGGTCATCGAGGCCCCGGCGGGCGATCACCTCCCAGCCAATGGTCGCCCGGGTGTCCGTCAACCAGCCCAGGGCTGGCCCGGTCAGGACCGAGAACGGCACCTCGCCAGGCGCGGCCTTCGAGTCGATGAGTGGTTCCTTCCAGGTGACCGTGGCAAGGTTCCCCTCCCAATTCACCCCCACTTCGGGTGCGGGCTTCGCCTCCGACAGGAAGAACACCGCACCGAAGACACAACTGGTGACAATCCCAGCGATCCGTTTCACGATAGTCCCCTCCTGCTTTCTCATTGCTACTTTACGAAACGTTCAGGCACTCAGTGGAAGGGGGCATCCTTCTTGCGGCCGACGACGTCCCAGATCGGGCAGCGGCCCACCTCCGGCAGCTCGATGTACCTGGGATTGTCAGGCCGGAACTCGAAGTGATCCCGCACCTGCTCGTAGGTGTCCGCGCAGATGCACGGGGCGATCCCCTCGGCCAGCCGCATCAGACGGGCCGACATGTTCACCGGCGGGCCGCCGTGAAGTCCATCTTGTGATAGGTGCCGATGTTGCCCACGAACACACTCCCCGACGCCACCCCCACCGCGACGGGGAGCTGCCGCAGCCCAAGCACCCCGCGCGGCCGATTGAAGTCGGCGACCACGGCCAGCAGGTCGAGCGACGCCTGCACGGCCCGGACAGCGTGGTTGTTGCCCAGCACCATCCCCAGGAAAGTGCCGCCCAAAAACGAGGTGACGATCCCGCCGTGTCTTTGCAGGGTGTCGCTCAGGTCGCCCATCACCTGATTCAGGGTCCGCATCACACCGCGGGGGTGGTAGCCCTCGAACAGGGACGTGAACCCGTGCAGGGTCACGAACAGGAGCGTGGCGGACTCACGCTCCCCGGTGGACAGGCTATCCGTGTCGTCCGGCGCCCCGCGCCCTCGGGCTCGCTGGAAGCGGTGCTTCGCCAGTCGTTCCTCGTCCAGGGCCGCCAGTTCCTCCTCCACCAGGCGGACGAGCCGTTCCCGCCGGCAGTCCTCGGCCCGCCGCAGGGCCTCCAGGTACGCCTGCGAGATCAGCTCGGACAGCTCTCTCGCGGCTACCATTGTCCGCGCCACCTCGAGCTGAGCCCGGGCCGCTTCCGCCGGCTTGCCGTTACGGTCGAACCACGCCAGGGCCCGCCGCAGACACCGCCTGGCCTCTTCCATCTGTCCCCGGCTGCGGGCCAGGATTCCCCGGCCAACATCGACCCGTGCCACTCCCGCCTCGTGTCCCTGCTGGCGGAACAACTCCTCCCCGGCCCGGAAATGCTCCTCGGCCCCGTCCAGGTCGCCGTCGGCGATGCAGACCAGCCCCCGATCGCGCTGGGCGAATGCCTCCAGCACCCGGTTCCCGCGGGCCTGGTGTCCGCGGATGCCCGCGTCGAGCCACTCGGCCGCCTTCTGCAGGTGCTTGCGAGCGTGGCCAGGACTGGCCTCCAGCCCACTCTGCAACCCCCGCATCAGCCGGACGTGCCCGAACCCGTTGTAGGCCCGCAACTGCCCCTCCTCGTCCAGCGTCTTCTGGCTCAGCTCCAGCTCCTTCTGGAAGTGCTCCTGGGCCTGGTCCAGGTCGTCCCAATCGACAAACAGCCAACCCAGCAGGTTGTGCGTCGTGGCCACCGAGCGCTCGTCCCCGAAGCGCTGCTTGGACAGGATGGCCTGCTCGTGGCTCTCGCGGGCGCTGTCCAGGTTGTTCTTCTTCGCGTAGACGAGCCCTAGCAGGTCGAACAGCCTGCCGGTCAGGAAGTGGTCCCGGCCGAGCATCTCCAGGGCGTGAAGGATGTGCTGGAGGGCCTGGTGGTGCCGGCCATTCTCCAGGGTGATGGCCGCCTGCCCGATGACGATGACGGCTTTCAGGATCGGGTCGCGCGGGTCGCCCTCGCGGATGGCTCGTTCGACCAGGCCAGCGGCCACCTCGCGGTCGTAGCGGTGCCAGTGCTGGTAAGCACGGCCGCACAGGACCCAGCCATGCAGGGCGGCGAACTGGGGGAACCGAGAGAAACTCTGCCGGGCCTCGGGTTCGGCCTCCGGGTCGCCATTGATCCAGCGCAGCAGGAGGGCGATGCGGGCGTCGGACTGCTGGCGGGCTGCCTCCTCCAGCCGGCCGCGGATCTTGCGAGCGCCCGAGTCCCAGCCCCAGGTGCGCAGCAGGTGGAGGACCTCGGCGATGGCCCGTTCGATGGCGGCGTCCTCCTCGGGCGGGGCCAGCACCAGGCGCTGACCCTCCTCGAGATACCCTTGCAGGGCGGCAGCGAACTCCGCCATGCTGAGGAACCGCTGACTGGCCTCCTTGGCGATGGCCTTCAGGCAGATGGCCTCCACGGCCGAGTCGAGGTCGGGCCGCCTGAGAGATGGCCGGGGCGGTGGGACGTGCAGGTGCTGGCCGATGACGTCCAGCATGGTGCCCTGGAACGGCAGCTCGCCGACGAGGAGCTGATAGAGGACGATGCCCAGGCTGTAGATGTCGCAGCTGGGGCCGATGGCCGCCTGGTCGCCCCGGGCCTGCTCGGGGGCCATGTAGCTGGGGGTGCCCATCACCATGCCCGGGGCGGACAGGTCGATGGACGAGGACTGGATTTCGCGGGCCAGGCCGAAGTCCATGACGATCGGCTCGCCACGGTTGTTGATCATGACGTTGGATGGCTTCAGGTCGCGGTGGATGATGCCCATGCGGTGGGCCTCGTCCAGGGCCAGGGCCAGGGTACGGACGAGGCTGACGGCGTCGCGTGGCGGCTTCTGGCCGTAGGCCGACACCTGTTTCGCGAGGGTGTCGCCTTCAATGAAGGCCATCGTCAGGTAATGCGTGCCGTCCACCTGATCGACGTCGAAGACGGGGCAGATGTTGGGATGCTGGAGTCGGGCCGCGGTGCGGGCCTCGCGGTAGAAGCGTTCGAGGATGGCGGGGTCGATGTCGGCGGCGAAGCGAGGCACCTTCAGGGCGACGCGCCGCTGGAGTTGGGTGTCCTCGGCGAGGTAGACTGAGCCCATGCCGCCCTGTCCCAGCAGAGAGAGGATGCGATAGCGGCCGATCCGCTCGGGCAGGGTATCACAGGGCGGAGGCGGGGGCAGCGCTGCCGTCGAGAGGAGCTTCGTCGCCGGGATGATGGGCAACGGCTCTGGCGTGGTCGGTGCGGTAGCGGGAGAGGGATCGTTCATGGTCTGTCGGGGGAACAGGGGGGAAGACCAGCAGTCCTTTCGGAGTGCGGTGGCTCGACACCGCTTTGGGTTGTTTTGAAGGAACCCAAAGTTGGAGACGCCGGCCCTTCGGAGTGCGGTGGCTCGACACCGCTTTGGGTTGCTTTTTGAAAACACCCAAAGCAGCGAAGGATTCTCTCTCCAGGGGCTCGGCCCTTCCGACTGTGGATTGTCCTTGCGAAGAAACCCAAAGCGGTGTCGAGCCACCGCACTCCAAAAGCGGAGACGCCGACTCCTGGAAGGACAGCCATCCTTCAGCGCTTTGGGTTGTTTTGAAGAAACCCAAAGCGCTGTCGAGCCACCGCACTCCGAAGGCGCCTGCTAAGGATGAGCGGGGCTCACCAGTCCGACCCGAGGATCTCTCCGCCGTTGGGCGTGATGGCCGCGCGGATGGTCTTCTCGGTCATCTTCGGCGAGATCGTGCGAAACGACCCGTCGAACAGGACGGCGAGCGTCCCCTTACCGTAGTGGTTGCCGAGCTGCTTCAGGGGCGACACCTTCGCCGAGTAGGGGATGTCATCTCCAGGGGCGGCCCAGTGGACCGACTCCGCCGCCTCCACCACGGCAATCGTGTTGGAGGAACCGTCCGCGATCCCCTGAATGGTCATCTGCTTCTTCCCATCGAACGTGGTGTCCGGCCCGGTGAAAACCTGGAGGAAGGTGTGTCCCTCCTTGGCGGGGACGCCCGGCAGCGCGAAGACGCCCGGCATCTTGACGTCCTTCAGGACTTTTTTGTTGTGTTCACTGTCCCACGGCTCGTCGCGCTTCAGCGCGTTGTAGAGGGCCTCCTGCTCGAGGAACGGCAGCAGAGCGACGCGCCAGCTGTAGAGCGGCTTCGTGCCGTCGGCGGAATAGATCGTCGCCGTCGGCAACTTGCCGAAGGCGTCGTTGTGAGCGTGCAGCGCGATGCCGATCTGCCTCAGGTTGTTGGTGGCCCTGGCCCGGTTGGCCGCCTCCTGGATGGCCGGGAGCGTCTCGGTGACGACCGCCTTGACGATCGCCGTATCGACCTTCAGGTGCATCGACAGCTTGACCGCGCCGTCCTCGGTCTTCAGGCGGGCGTCGTCGATGGCCTGGCGGGCCGAGTCGAACAGCTTGAGTATCTTCGAGTCCTTCACCTTCGCCTCGCCGCCCAACGACTCGATCAGCTCCTCCTCGACGCTGTTCAGACCGACCTTCAGGAACGCCAAGCCCAGTTGTGCGACGTCCCGCCCCCGAGCTGCTGTGCGAGCGTCGGGGAAGGTCACGACGGCGTCCAGGCGCGAGTCCTCGCCGAGGTCGGCCGTGAGCGTCGCCCGGCGGGCGGCCAGCAGCGAGCGGGGGGCTCCCGAGGCAAGCAAGGCCAACGGTTCGTCTCCCCCATCGCGGTACTCGCGCTGGAGTTTCTTCCGCATGTCCTCGCTCATTGCCATGCCGGCGACCAGGTGGTGCTTGCCGGCCAGGGCCAGGACGGCGGACAGCGGGTGCGACTCGTCGGGCTTCTCCGCCTTCTCGAGGAACTGCATGACCCCGCCGGCGTTGCCCTGGACGAACGTGCGATCGCTGACGAAGTACACCGCGGGGGCCGAGAAGTTGAGACCGGGCTTTTCACCATCCTTCGGCGGGACGAGGTCCTTGGGGATGGCCTTTTCTTTGAAGTCCTCCGGCCGGACGGGCCTGGGCCCGAAGGGGGCGTCCCCGAAGGGTGAGGTGCCGACGTGGATCGTCTTGCCCTTGACCGTGTGAGGCTTGCTCCCCGGAAGGGCCGACTCCAGGACCTTGTCGCGGTTGAGCGCCTTGCGGGTCGTGATCAGCAGGAGCGAATGCTTCTCGCCAGCCACGAGGGACAGCGACTCGACGTCCTGAACGCGGATGCCGAGTTCCGGCACGCCGGCATCTTCGGGCTTCAGGCCGGCGGCCTTCGCCTGGAGTTGCGCGATCTGCTCGGACAGTTCGCTTTTCATCAGGCCGGCGACATTGACGTTGGCCACGAACATGCTGTCGGTGGGGATGAGTCGCAGCTCAGGAGGCAATTCCGCCGGGATCGGGGCGGTCCGGGCCGATGTTGGGCCGCTGTCACAGAGCAGGAGGGCGGCGAGGCCCGCGAGCAGGGCGGCTGGCAGGATCAGCCGGCGCGGCCGGCACGGCAGGACGAGAAGGGCACCCTGGATACGTCGCATGGGGATTCTCCTTGAGGACAGGGAGCGAAGTGGATCAGGGATAGCGACAGTCGAGACAGGATCAGAGGTTGAGTGTAGCGGGCGCTGGGTTGGTCCGCCACAACTTCTTCCTCCGGCGATGGACTGACCCGGGGGAGGATTTGGAGTGCGGCGAGGATCGCCGCTTTGGTATTTTTTCTTCTCTTTCTCTCTCTTACGAAGAAAAATGAAGAAAAATAGGAAAGCGGCGATCCTCGCCGCACTCCAAATCCCGCTCCGCCTTCAACTGCATCTCTTCAACGCATTTCGAGCGTGAAGTCGGGGTGTCCCAGGGGAGAGGTGGTCTGGGTGAGGCGAAAGGTCTTGCCGAAGACGGTCGAACGGACATAGCCCTGCTGCTTGCGGGTTGCGACGTAGCCGCGGGCGGTGTGGCGGAGGATGTCGAAGGAGAGGGGTTCCTTGCGGGCATCGACCAGCCAGTATTCGGTGATGCCCGCCTTCCAGTAAAGCTCGCGCAGCCGCTGCGTGTCCTTCTTGACCGAGGTGGGGCTGACGACTTCGAGGACCATGTCGGGCGTCCCCTCCAGTTCCCCGAAGTCGTGTTCCAGCTCATCGACCAGTTTCACCCTGCCGGCGGCGAGGGTGTCCTGACTCGCGAAGAGGGCATCGGGTCGAACCGAGAACTTCGCTTTCACGTTGCTCAGTCGCACCCCGTCTCCGAGGAAAAGGCCCGGTGAGCCGGCATCGACCAGGCTTCCAACCTCGGCCGTCATAACCGTCTTGACGAGGACGTGAGAGAAAATGTCTTCCCGGCTCAGATCGACCAGCACGTCGCCATTGAGGTAGCTGACGCGAGCCTTCTCGGGGACCTGTTCCGAGCCCACCCACCGGCGGAACGTCTCCAGATCGATGACCCAGCCTGGGACGGTCAGAGTTTCGTATTCGCTCAGGAAATGGATGGTTCGCACGGGCTTCCTCTCCGGGACGGACAACCCCGCCGATAATACCCCCACCCCGGTGATGAGGGAACGTCTCTTCGGGGGTTGACGTCACTTCCGGCTATCCAGACAATCCCCAGCAGACGACCCATCCCCTTTCCTCACGGATGCAGGACCATGAGCCAGGCGGCCTTTCGACTGGACGTCCTCGACGGCAACATCGGCCAGCTCACCTTCGACCTGCCGGGCAGCAAGGCCAACACCCTCGGCCAGGCCGTCCTCGCCGAACTGGCCGCCATCGTCAAGGATCTGCAAGGACGATCCGACCTCAAGGGGCTCGTCCTGCGCTCGGGCAAGCCGGGCATGTTCATCGCGGGGGCCGACATCAAGGAACTCGGCAGCGGCAAGCCCGACCCCGAGCGAGCCCGTCAACTGAACCGTCACGGCCTGACGATCTTCGGCGCCTTCGAGGAGCTGCCCTACCCGACGGTGGCGGCCATCGAGGGGTCGTGCATGGGCGGCGGGCTGGAACTGGCCCTGTGCTTCGACTTTCGCATCGCCAGCACTCACCCGAAAACCGATATCGGCCTGCCCGAGACGAACATCGGCATCATCCCCGGCTGGGGCGGCACTCAACGGCTGACGCGCCTCATCGGCCCGTCCCTGGCGGCCGAGCTGATCTGCGCTGGCGAGACGGTCAAGGCCGAGCGGGCGGCCAAGCTCGGCATCGTCTTCGATGCGGTGCCTCCCGATCGCCTCCTGCCCGAGGCCCTGAGGCTCCTGCGCTGGGCGCAGCAGAGCGGGGCGTGGAAGCAGGCCCGCGAGAAGAAACGGCAGCCGGTCGGTCTGAGCGAGGAGCAACTGGCCTTCACCGCTGCCGTCAACCGCGCCGTCATCCTGGGCAAGACCAAGGGACACTTCCCCGCACCCCTGGCCGCCCTCGACGCCATCCTCAAGGGCTGCAACCTGCCCCTGGACGAGGGGCTCAAGATCGAGACGGAATCGTTCGTGCCGCTGGCCGGCTCCCCCGTGTCGCTCAGCCTGATCAGCCTGTTCTTCCTCAAGACCCGCCTGGCCAAGGATACCGGCGTGAGTGATCCGAGCGTTCAACCGCGTGAGGTCAAGCTGGTGGGCGTCGTGGGGGCCGGCATCATGGGGGCGGGCATCGCCGGGGCGCACATCCGCCGGGGCGTCCCCGTCCTGATGACCGACAGCAACCCGGGCGCCCTGGAAAAGGGAGTGGCGGCCAACGTCAAGGTGATGCAGGACCGCATCGGCATAGGCAGGATGACGCCGGAGGAGTTGGTTGCCTCCCTGGGACGCCTCAGCACCACGACCACGGTGGCGGGGTTCGGCGACCGCGACGTCGTCATCGAGGCCGTCGTCGAGAACGAGGCGGTCAAGGTGAAGACGTTCCAGCAGATCCAGGAGGTCGTCGGGCCGGAGACGATCCTGGCGTCGAACACCTCGACCATCTCGATCACGCGGATGGCGAAGTCGGTCAAGAACCCGCAGCGCTTCGCCGGCATGCACTTCTTCAACCCCGTCGATCGGATGCAGCTGGTCGAGGTGATCCGCGGCGAGCAGACGAGCGATCAGACTGTGGTGACACTGGTGGCCCTGGCGAAGAGGATCGGCAAGACGCCGATCGTGGTCCGCGACTGCCCCGGCTTCCTGGTCAATCGCATCCTTTTCCCCTACCTGAACGAGTCGCTGCTGATGCTGGAGGAGGGGGCGAGCCCGCGCGAGCTGGACCGGGCGGCGACGACGTTCGGGATGCCGATGGGGCCGATCCTGCTGCACGACGTGGTCGGCATCGACACGTCGCTCTACGCGGGGCAGGTGATCGGGACGGCGTTCAGCGATCGGGCGGTGAAGCTGAAGATCGTCGAGGAGCTGGTGAAGGCGGGCCGGCTGGGGCAGAAGAGTGGCAAGGGATTTTACAGTTACGCGAAGGGGCCGAAGGGGGCCGACGACCCGGCCCTGGCGGAGATCCTGAACCGCGTGCGGAAGGAGTCGAGGTCGCTGAGCCAGGAGGAGATCATCGAGCGGATGTTCCTGCCGATGGTGACGGAGGCGAGCCGGTGTCTGATGGAGGGCATCGTGCGCGACCCGGGCGAGCTGGACATGGGGCTGATCATGGGCATCGGCTTCCCGACGTTCCGCGGCGGGCTGCTGCGCTGGGCCGACTCGATGGGTCTGCCGAAGGTGCTGGAGAAGCTGAAGAAGTATGAGTCGCTGGGGAAGCGGTTCGAGCCGACGGAGCAGATGAAGCAGCTGGCTGCGGCGGGGAAGGGGTTCTACGGTTGAGCCTGGGGGAGAGCGAGGACCACACGGAACCCAATAGTGCCGTTGTGACAGTCAGGCCAGCGGTGAAGACGCATGGCTGAGCGGCACCAATAGCCTTCATCGTCCCAGGATCCCCCGCGGAGTGAACGGTGGTCGCCGTCGAATGGGCCGGATGGGTCTTTCTCTCGGCTCGTCCTGTAGTGGTCCTCGTCGTAGAAGTCACGACACCATTCCCAGACGTTGCCGTGCATGTCGAACAGGCCCCAGGCGTTGGGTCTGTAACTGCCAACGGTGGTGGTGCGCCTGAGGTTGGGACCGCACACCTTCCCGCCATAGGGGCAGTCCCCGTCAAAATTGGCCTGGGTCGAGAATAGGGATTTGCCGAGATGGAAGGGCTGAACGGTGAACGCTCCTCCACGGCAAGCAAATTCCCACTGGGCCTCCGTGGGGAGCCAGTAGTGTCGCCCTCTTCCCTTCTCTTCCGGCAATCTTGCTAACAACTTGCAGAATCGTTGCGCGTCGTTCCAGGAGATGTTCTCTACCGGAAAACGCCGGCTATCGAGTCCCGCGACTCGTTCCGCGAGGTTTCCTCCTGGCGCGAAGCAACTTGGGATCTTCCCAATCACTTGCTCATACTCCTCCTGCGTGACCGGATAGATACCCAGAAAGTAACGAGCAGTGATTTCCACGGGGTGCTGCGGTTCCTCGTCTTTGTGTCCTTCCTCGGGTGGCGAGCCCATCAGGAACCGGCCCGCGGGTATCAACGCGAACTTCATGCCGATGGAGTTCGTCACGGTCGGCACCACGGGCGCCATCCCCGACGCCAGAAGGGCGCGGATGCGCTCGTCGCGGGCCAGGGGAGACAGGCGTGTGCGATGCGCCGGATCGTGCTGGAGGCGGACCAGCTCGAAGCGCGGGTCGCCCCGCTCCTCCAGCCAGTCGGCCAGCACCAGCCACGTCGCCGCTGCACTCGCCGGGTCGTCGATGATCGCCTGGAGGAAGTCGTTCTCGGTCACGCGACACCACGGGAGAGTTGAGGCATCAATCTCGCCTCACCGTACAGGCCACGCTCGTGAGGGTCAAGAAGCAGGAAGCTGAGGACAGAGTGCCTGCGAACCCGTCACCCCGATGTCCGTGTCTGGCTGAGGATCACACGCCCTTCACCTTGCGACGGGGTGACTGCCATGAGCGCGGACGTTCTGGAATCCCAGTTGCGTACACACTTCGATCAGACACCCTTCCTGAGCGGCTGGCCGGCGGGCTCTTGCCTCGAATGGCATCGTTGGCTGCATGGGTTGGCAGAGCTGCGAGCGGATCGGGCGACCTGGGTCCGTTCGAGTGTGACTGTCGCCCGCATGTTCCTGCCTCACTTCGAGCGAGCCTTCCGGGGTGATGCAAGGGTGCAAGAAGCTGTCGAGTTCGCGGGACGTCTCTCGGATCACCCCTCCTCGGACGACAGAGCCGCCGTCGAGGACTTGCAGGTGCGGTTGAAGTGTTTCGCGGGCGGGTATGGGCTCGCCAGGTCCGCTGTCCATCTCGCGGCGATGGCCCTCCGCACGGCCCTGGCTACTCGCGGCGCCCCGCGGCCTGCTCCTCCGCGGGACTCTGACCTCCGGGGCCTGATGTCCCGGAATGATGAGAAAGACTGGGTGTGTTGTGGGTTTCAGGCCCTGACTGACGCGGCCGAAGCAGCCGCGGACGCCTACCACCGCCGGCCTTGCCCTCCGAAGTGGCGCGTGGCTCACGACGAAGGGAAACTGCGAGTGCAGTTCGCCGTCCGGCTGGCCCTGCTGCTCGACCCCGTCTGGCTGGCGTGGAACGACGGGGCGGCCGTCCGCGTGGCCGAGGGCATCCGTGCCTCGCGGCAGTTCGGCGACCTGCCGATCCTGGCCGACGCCCTGGAGGACGCCGGCTGCGATGAGGCCGGCCTGCTCAACCTGCTGCGATCTTCGGCGACTCAGGCCGACGGCTGGGTGCTGGATCTCCTCCTCGATTAGGGAAGGCCCTTCGTTTAGCCGCCTGCACCACGGGTGAGGCCCGCCGGTCTTCCCTCGTCGCCTTTCTGCTTGACCCCGGCACACTCGCCCGCCTACCCTGCAACCCGGTGAAGTTCTTTCCGAAGGCCCCCGAGGAACCTCAATGTCCATTCATCGAAGGCTTGTCCCCGTCCTCGTCCTTTCCGTGTTCCTGCCCCGGCGTCGCGGAGGTTGATCTGCGAGAACAAGGATTGAAACCTGAACCTGCACCGCGAGGACAGGCTCGTGAAGCGCCTGTCACGGAGGTTGATCCAAGAGAACAAGGATTGCAACTTCCAGGCGAAGCTAGTGCAGGTGCTGACCAGTTCGAGTCGCTGCGGCTGATCCAGGAGCACAAGGGTTGAAACCTGAAACTGCACCGCGAGGACAGGCTCGTGAAGCACCTCCTCGACCTGGAGGCGAAGAAGCCGTCCAAGCTCACCCCCGAGGACGAGGAGGCCATCCGCAAGCTCCGCGAGAAGAAGGATAAAAAGGATTGACCACATCGTTCATGCGCTTCACCTGGCAGACCGTCGCCTCGGGGCAGGGAGGGCCGGGGCCGCGCAGCAGGCACTGTCTCGTTCATGACCGCGCGGCGCGGGTGACGGTCCTGTTCGCCGGCATCATCTGGACCGGGGACGGCGTCTTCCCCGCCGACACCTGGGAGTTGCGCGACCGCAACTGGTTGCAGGTGGACACGTTCTCCAGCCCGCCGCCCCGGCACCGCGGGGCGATGGTGTTCGACTCACGCCGCGGCTGCTCCGTCCTCTTCGGCGGGCAGGGGGCTGACCACGCCTTCCTGAACGACACCTGGACCTACGCGAGCCGCGGCTGGAGTCGGCGGAAGTGGTGGTGGAAGCCGTCCCCTTCGCCTCGCTGCGGTCACTCGATGGCCTTCGACGAGGAGCGGGGGGAGACGGTCCTCTTCGGCGGCATCGACCCGCGGGACAACCCGCTGGGCGACACCTGGGTGTTCAACGGCTCCTGGCGTCAGGTGATGGCCCCCGGGCCACCGCCGCGCCGCTACGCCGCCTTCGCCTACACCCCCGGATTGAAGGGGTGCCTGCTGCACGGAGGCTCGGTGGATGACGCCGGCCAGAAGGGCTACGGGAACGCCTGGCTGTTCCGCGAGGGGACCTGGACGCGACTGCCGGAGGGCTTCGCGACTGACGTGCGCGACGACCACGGCCTGGGGTTCCACCACAAGGCGGGGACACTGGTGATGCTCGAAGGGGTCGGCGGCGCGCGAGGCCTGCTGACTCTGTCGGCGGATGGCTGGCAGCCGGCTGAGGTGTCACCGCTGCACCCGCGGCACCAGTGTTCGCCCCTGGTGTGGGATGACGCGCTCGACGGGCTCGTGCGTCACGGCGGTGAAGCCCACCATCGGGGGCCGCAGTTCGACGCGACCTGCGTCCTCCGCCTGCAGACCTGAAGGACCGCTGGCGCCAATTCGCGCGTCAGACGCCAGCTCACTTCTTGTCACCGAGCAGCGTTGGCCTTTGGGGTGGTGTGGAGAAGTCGAGATCGAGTTTGGCCTGCCGGGCGAAGCGGACGAACTCCCACGTATCGGCGAATTGTCGCTGGTAGTGGTGTTCGAGCTGATCGAGGAGGACGTGGCGGGCCTCGCCGATGCACAGGGGGTGCTTCAGCAGGTCGATGAGGTCCTGGGTGGAGAGGTAGCCGGGGGCCGGTCCCAGGGCGACGTGCAGGGCGGCGAGCGAACCGGCCCGATTTGTCTCCGCGAGCGACATTCCGATCGAGGCGGCCAGGGCGACGGTCCGTCGCCGAACGGCAGACACGTCCTCTGCCTGGAGTATCCCCGCCAATCTTGGTGATAATCCTTCCAGCGTGTTGAAGGGGAACGTTCTGCTCATCGCCTGGATGAAGGTCGCGGCCACCCGGGCGCAAACCGCGGTCGCCTCCCGGGAGTCCAGGTGTGGGACCACCGCGGTCACTCCCTCGGCCAACGACCGCATCCCCTCGTCGTATTTTGTCTCACTCATGACCTGGAGCAGGACCGCTGCGGCCTGGGCACACGCCGCAGCCGCCTCCTTGCGATCCAACCGCCCCGCCACCGCGGCCAGTCCCTGCGCTAACACGCGCAAGGCGGGCGCGTTCTTCGTGCTCATGGCCCGGAGCAGAATCGCCGACCCTTCCCGGGGTTCGACACGGATGGCGAGGGCGGCCAACCCCTGCGGCAGGTGAAAGGATGCGTGGATGTGGGGGTCCGGCTTCGTCAGGTTTTGCAGGAGCACCTCGGCTGCCCGGAAACAGGTTGCCGCCGCCTCTTCGGGCCTCAGGCGTGCCGCCAGGGCCCCCAATCCCTGGGCCAACGCCGTCAGCGTGGCCGGGTCCTTCGACCTGCGGATGGCGTGGAGGAGGCGTTCCGCCGCCGGCGTGCAGGCCGCAACTGCGTCTCGGGGCTCCAGGCCGGTCGTCACTGCCACCAACCCCTGCGACAACCCCTGCAGGGCGAAATAATCCGCCTTCTGCATGGCCTGCCGGAGCGTCGCAGCGGCGTTCGTGCAGAGGACGACCGACTCCTTCCATTCCAGGCGTCCCGCCATCGCCGCCAACCCCGTCGCCAGGGCGGGCAGCGTCTCGGGCCGCGGCGCCTTGTTCATGGCCTGGAGGACCGCCGCGGCCGACTCCTTCGCCTCCTGCGGGGCCAGCCTTGGCGCGGCCTCCTCCAGGCCGTGCGACAACTCCTGCAACGCCCAGTACTGGGTCGTCGTGCCGAGGGCCTGGAGCAGCGTTGCGGCCGACTCCCCGGGCTCCAGCCGCGCCGAAACGGCCGTCAGTCCCTTTGACAATACTCGCAAGAGTGCAGGGTCCCTTGTCGAGTTCATGGCCCGGAGCAGGACCGCGGACACCTCTGACGCCTGCCGGGGTTCCAGGTGAGGGGCCACCGTCGTCAATGCCTGTGTCAGCATTGGCACCACGTTGCCCTTCACCGGCTTGCCCACGGCGTCGAGGAGGGCCGCGACGATGGCCGAGGCCGCCCGGGCAGAGTTCGCGGCGGCCTCCCCGGGATCGAGACAGGGCGCCACCGCCGCCAACCCCTGCGACCATGCGAAGACCTCCACGGGATCGGCCGTCTTGCCGAGGGCCTGCACGAAGCCCGCGGCCTCCTCCTTCGCCTCCCGGGGACTCAGCCGCGCCGCCACCGCCGTCAGTTCGAGCGCGAATGCCTGCGTCGTGCGGTCGCCCGCCGGCCGGCTCAGGGCCTGGATGAGGATCGCGATCGCCTCGCGGGGCTCCAGGCGCCCCAGCGCGGCCGACAACCCCTGCGACCACGCCCCGAACTCCCGCGGGTCTGTCGTCCCGCTCATGCCCTTGATGAGGGCCGCGGTCGCCTCCTGGGGCTCCAGACGTCCCACCACGGCCGCCGCTGCCATCAATGCCGTCCGGTGAGCCTCCATACCACCTCCCGGGGCCAGTCCCTCGCGGAGGGTCGCTGTCGCCTCCCCGGGGTCCAGGTGCCTCGCGACGGCCGCCAACCCCCTGGCCAGCGCGAACCCTTGCGCCGCGTCATACCACTTCCTCCTCTTGATCTGGAGGAGGAGGACCGCGCCCGCCTGTCTCGCCGTCTGCGGTCCGATGTCCCCCAACGCGGCCAGGGCCAGGGCCACGTCGGCCGCCTGTTCGTGAGAGACATCCCTGTCCGACAGGCGCTCCAGCAGCAGCCGTTCGACGGCATCCCTTCGTCGAGTGTCCAGCCCGACCGCGGCGTGCAGGGTGAACGGCGCGGAGTTGGCCAGCTGGCGCGTCGTCATCGGTGACCGCAGCGCCTCCTCCACGAACCGCAACCGCAGCCTTTCCTCGGCCGTCGTACTCAATTCCCACAGCGAATCGATCTCGGGCTCTGTCAGCGCCAGCAGCTTCCTCGCCTCCGGCGTCTTCAGCCCCAGGGGGCGCAGCAGACTTCGGGCGGCGCTCTGCTCCAGTCGATCGAGCGATTCCCTCTGGGCGGCGTTCGCCTTTTCCAGATCAGCCTTCGCCGCCTTCGCGGTTTTCGCCTCCCGCTCCGCGTGGCCACGGGCCTCCGCCGCCTCGTCCGCCCGCCGCTCGGCCAGCAGGGAGAGGACCGTCCCCCCGATCGCTCCCGCCACCAGCAGGAGGACCGCCGCCGTCAAAGAGGCTGCCAGGGCCGGGTTGCGACGACACCATCGCCACCCGCGTTCGAGACATCCCACCGGACGCGCCGTGATCGGCTCCCCCGCCAGAAATCGCCGCAGGTCGTCCGCCAGGGCCTCGGCCGAGGCGTAGCGTTTGGAGTGTTCCTTCTGCAGACACTTCAGACAGATAGTCTCCAGATCAGCCGGCACCTGCGCGTTGAGCCGCCTCAGGGGCACCGGCTCCTCCTTCACTACTTGCAGGATCGTGTCGAGGGCTGTCGCCGCCCGGAAAGGCGGGCGACCGGTCAGGCAGTCGTAGAGGATGGCTCCCAGGGCGTAAACGTCGCAGGCCGGCCCCAACTCCCTCGTCTGGCCCCCAGCCTGTTCGGGGGACATGTAGGAAGGCGTGCCCAGGATAGCGCCGCTGGCCGTCTGCCCCGCCTCGTCGATCTTTCGGGCGAGGCCAAAGTCGGTGATCTTGGGCGTGCCGTCCTCCAGCAGCAGGACGTTGGCCGGCTTCAGGTCCCGGTGGAGTACCCCCCTCTGATGGGCCGCCTCCATCGCTCGGGCCAGCACCTCGACCACCCGCGCCGCCTCGGTGGGCGGCAGGGGCGTGCCCGACAGCTTCCTCTCCAGGCTGCCGCCGGCGCAGAATTCCAGGCTGAAGAACGGACGGCCCTCGTGCTCGCCGACGTCGTGGACCTGAACGATGTTGGGATGCTGCAGACGTGCGATCGCCTCCGCCTCGGTGTGGAAGCGGGCCAGCTCGACGGAGCCGGCGTGCGAGCCGGACAGGATCATCTTGAGGGCGACGAGGCGATTGACCTTGAGCTGCCTGGCCTTGTAGACGACGCCCATGCCGCCCCGCCCCAGCTCGCCGAGGATCTCATAGCCTGGCACGCAGACGGGCGCCGAGGGCGGCAGGGGCGCGGCTCCTCCGGCCGAGATGGGGGAGAACAGCACCGTTCCGATGAGGGGCGAAACCGACGGCGGTAGCTGGATGGTCCCGCTGTGGGCCGGAAGCGGGTCAGTTTGTGAGGGCAGACGGTCAGCGTCGGGGCTCGACACGGGCAGTCTCCGGAGCGCGCGGGATGCGGCAGAAAACTGCCGGCATCATAGCAGCCCCGGAATCGGCTTGCCATCACTCAGAGTCTTGACGAGGGTGCTGGGCAACCCCTGCGTGATCCGCACCTCGCCGATGTCGAGCAGATAGTGCATGACCGTCGAGAGCAGGTTCGCCGGGGTGTAGCGCTCCGTGGCCGGCTTGCCCGCGCTGCTGTCCGACTGGCCGATCACCTGGCCCGTCTTCAGCCCGCCGCCGTGGATCGCCAGGGCCGTCAGGTCGCCCCAGTGGTCCCGACCGCCGTTCTTGTTGATCTTCGGCGTCCGGCCCATCTCGCCCGTCACGATCAGCAGGATCTTGTCGCTCAGGCCGCGGGCCTCGACGTCCTCGATGAAGGCCGACACCGCGTGATCGACCTGGCCGCCCATCATCGGCAGGCCGGCCATGTTCTTGGGGCTGTTGCCGTTGGCGTGCATGTCCCAGCCGCAGTCCGACACCGTCACGAACCCGCAGCCCGCCTCGCACAGCCGGCGGGCCAGCAGCATCTGCTTGCCCAGCAGGTTCGAGGCCCGCTTCATGTCATGCCACTTCGTCAGTTCCTTCATGTCGAATAGTTTGGAGGTATCGTACCTCTCCACCGTCTTCGACGATTCCTTCGACAGGTCGAAGGCGTCGGCCACGCCCTTGAGGATGACCTCGTAGGCCTGCTGCTGAAGGGCGTCCAGGCCGTCCATCGTGCCGGTGCGGTCGAAGTGCTTCTTGAAGCCGTCCAGCTGCCGCAGGAGCGACTTGCGGTCGTCGAAGCGCTCGCGCGGGATCTTCAGCTCGAGGTTCTGCTTGAGCTGGCTGCCGCCGGCCGGGTTGAAGGACTCGTAGGCCGGCCCCAACTCGCCCGGGGTGGTCAGGGTCGGCAGGGCGCCCGTCTCGAAGTTGCTCTGCCACTTGTGGTCCGGCTTCATCGCCTCGGGCAGGATGAGGACGCTGCGCGGCATCCCCGTCGTGGGGTGGTTGGTCCCGGCGATGCGGCTGTAGATGGCGGAGCCGGCCGCCTTCGTCGGGTTGTTGCCTGTCGTCACGGCCCCGTAAGTGTGTCCGCCGTTCATCGAGGAGAAGGAGCGGACGATGGTCAGCTTGCTGGCCAGCTTCGCCATCCTCGGGAAGGTGCTGCCGAAGGTGATGCCGGGCAGGGCCGTCGGGATCTCGCCGTTGATGGAGCGAGTCGTTTCGGGGGCCGACATCTTCGGGTCGAAGAACTCGATGTGCGGCGGGCCGCCCGAGAGGAAGAGCAGGACGACCGAGCGGTCCTTGACGACCTTGTTGACCGATTCGGCCCGGGCCCGCGAGGCGAACAGGCCGGGCAGAGTGAGTCCGCCAAGTCCCAGGGCACCGATGGAAAGGAACTCGCGCCGGCTGTAGCCCTGGCAGGTGTGGTTCAGGCGAGTGTCGCACAACGTCAGCATGACGGTGTCTCCTGATCCGGTGGGATGTCGAGGCGGGCCCGAGGCAGGTTCTCAAGGGTAGGACACTGGGGCCGCCGATTGGGCAGCCCCGCGCACCCTGTCATCATGCGCCGGCGTGCGGCCGTTTGCCAGAGAAATCCGGAAGAGACCGATACCCCGATACTTCTTCATGGGAGCCCTCCCTTGTCGGGCTCGATTCGTTCAAGTCTCCCGATGAGGTCCTTGACAATCTCGCGCAGCTCCTGGTCGTCCCCCGTCTGCAACTCGCGGAGAAGCGGGATGGCCTCCCTGGCCTTCGCATCCACCAACGAGTCCTTCACAAAGGTTCGGACGATCGATTGCGGTGGCGCGTGCTTCAGGATCTCACAAAGGGCGATGATTGCCTCTTGTCGGACGGCCTCCGCCCTGGAACGCAGACGAGTCTCCCATTCAAACTGATCTTTGCCTCGATAGTACACCCGGGTAGCACGAGACACGGCGGGAAAGTAATAGCCGAGCACGAAGGAAACGCCCGCGATGAAGCACAGGATCTCAACCAGCACGAGGGGTTTCTTCGCGGCGTAGCGGTCGAGCCTCACGAGGACCGCGAGCAGCAGGAGGCCGATACCCAACACCAGGGCGTACACGAGTGCTCTCCCGCACTTGAGGAACCCCCTTCAGGTCACTTCCCCCCGACGACTCGCACCTGCGCCGCCGACCCCGGCACATCGACCACTTCGACGCCCAACGGTTCCTTCCGCTTCTCACGTTCCAGCCCGACAGTCAGCGTGTGTATCCCGCTCGTCAGATCGACGACGATCTCCTTCGCGGGGTCGAGCGGCTTGCCGTCCAGCCACAGCTCCAGGCCGGCCGTCGAGTTGAATACCAGCTTCGCCTTGCCAGGCGTCGTCACTTCCAGCTGCGCTCGCGCCACACCGAGAGTCTGCGTCAGTTGCTCCAGGGTGCGGGTGAAGCGGGTGGTGGGCACGTCCTCCACCGGCAGCTCTCCCGCGACCCTGCTGTAGGCCGACGACCATACTTGCCAGTCCGCGTCTCGCGCCCCCGCGGCGAGGCCGTCACGGATCAGGGCACGCCTCGCCTCCGGGCTCGACTCCAGCACCTGCCAGCGCCGCACGATCTTCTCCTTGCCGATCTGATACGGCCCCACCTTGCCCAACTCCGACAGGAACCGCGTCAGGTCGATCAGCTCGCCGCGCGTCAGCTCATCGGTCAGCCCTTCCGGCATCAGGGAGCCGCCGTTCTTTGAGTCCTCGATGTCATCCTTCTTGACGATGAATTCCCTGTCCTCGGCGTCGCGCAGGATCAGCTCCTTGCCCGTCTCGCGCACCTTCACCCCAGTCAGGATCTTGCCCTTGCCCGTGGTGACGATGAGCGAGTGATAGCCCTCCTTGATCTTGGCGTTGGGCTGCAGGAGGGATTCAACGAGGTAATCCGCCTGGGCGCTGGCCCCAATGCTCGACATGTCCGGGCCGACCTGCCCACCGGCCCCGGCGATGGCGTGGCACTTCAGACACGCCTGGTCCTTGCGGCGGTAGATGGCCTCGCCGCGCGAGGCGCTGCCCTTCTTCGCGATGTCATCGAGCATCTCGTCGAGCTGTTGTTTCGACAGGGTGCGGACGGGGGTGGTGAGTCCTCCCGCCTTGCGGATGGCCTCGCTCAGGTCCTTGACGTCGCGGCCGGACGACCGGGCCACGCGAACCGCGACCTTGGCGACGTCGGCCGGGACCTTCTTGCCCGCCAGCGCGGCAGTCAGGGCCTCGGTCCCCCGCTTCTGGGCGACGAGGGCGTTGATGACCTCGGATGGATCGGCGCTGGCCGGGGCGGCCTGCAACAACTCGGCGGCTTCGCGGGCCGCCTCATTGACGCTCACCTCCGCCAGGCCCGCCACCCCGAGCGAACGGACCTCGAAGGGATACCGGCGCCCCGCCAGCATCGACAACGTCTCGATGGTCTTCCTCCCCTTCAGACGGACTGTCGCCTCGACGGCTGCCCGCCGGACAGGCAAGGGCTGATCTGTTTTCAGAGCGATGTTGTCCACATCATCCTGCAAGCCTGAGAGCATCCACCAGCCCGCGAGGCGGACTGCCGCCGACCGCACCGCGTCATCCGTGGAGGCGAACAGCTGGCCGACCCTCTCCAGGTTGCCAGCGGGACGGGCCTGGTGCTGCCGGGTCGCCTGGATCAGTCCTTCGAGCAGGACGACCTTCCGCGCGGCTGTCGTCGTCCCACGCATCACCAGGTCGAGGACCATCTGAAGGTCCTGGGGGCTGCCCAGGGCGGCGATCAGGGCCAGGACATTCTCCTCGCGCTCGGCGGGCACCTTGCCAGCCCGCAGCAGGTCCACCAGCGGCTTGATCCCTGCGGTCGAGCCGGCCGTCTTCAGCGCGAAGGTCAGCGCCTGCACGTCGCCGCCCAGGGTGATTCGTCCCTCCTGCAGGGCCGGCAGCCAGAGCGGTTGCAGCTCGCGCGTCGTCAGCCAGAGGGCGTAGTCGAGGAACTTGTCCACCGGCTGCCCGAGAGCTCGCAGGACGACCTCGATCGTGCGCGGCTCGCGGATCAGGGCCAGGGCCCGCACCGCCTCCATGCGGACGCGCGGGTGGGCATCGGTGACGCGAGGCGACAGCAGGTCCATCGGCCCCTTGAGCCGATCGATCCAGGCCGACGCCACCCGCACCGCGGCAGCCCGGACGCGATGGTCCTTCGCCTCCAGCAGCGAGCGCAGCAGGTCCGCCTCGACGATGTCGAGACTCTGATAGACCCACAGTGCCTCCAACCGCAGCGGCTCGTCCTTCGCGTCAATCTTCTTCGCCCACGCCGCCAAGGCGGGGAGGACGCCGTCATGTCCCGTCTGTTTGAGGACGTAACGCTCCTTGAGGACCCGGCGGGCGAAGTGGCGCGTCCAGTCCTCGGGCGCCTTGAGCGATTCGAGCAGCTCCTCGGTGCCGGCGCCTACCAGCTTCGGGCGCGGGACGAGAGGGTTCTTCTTGTACGTCACCCTCCAGATCCGGCCGTGGGTGTGGTCGCGGCGCGGGTCGCGGAAATCGACCTCGCCGTGCTGGATGATCGGGTTGTACCAGTCGGCGATATAGATCGCGCCGTCAGGCCCCATCTTGACGTCGATGGGCCGGAAGGCAGGGTGCGAGGAGCGGATGAGGTCATCCTTGAGCTGGGCGGCGTAGCCGGTGCCGTCCTCTTTCAGGACAAACCGGCACACGCGATGGCCACGGAAGTCGTTGGTGATCAGGTTGCCCTGCCAGTCCTCGGGCAGGTGCCGGCCGGAGAGGATCTCGCAGCCACAGTACTTCGGCGAGCCGGGATTGAGCCCGTGCAGGATGCGGGATGTCCCGAAGGCGGCAGGGTAGCTGGCGCCCGGGACGACGTAATTGACACCCTCGCCGCCCGCCCCGTCCGTCACGAACGACTGGCCGAAGCGGTCGAAGTGATGGCCCCAGTGATTGATCCAGCCGCGGGCGAACACGTCGAGTTGCATCGTCTCGGGCCGGAACATCCACGTCCCACCCGCGTTCAGCCGGCGGACGCCGTGCGGCGTCTCGATGTGGCTGTGGATGTAGATCGACTGGTTCATGTAGAGCAGGCCGTCGTGTCCCCAGCGGAGGGTGTGGAGCAGGTGGTGCGTGTCCTCGGTGCCGAACCCGGACAGGACGACGCGCTTTTTGTCCGCCTTGCCGTCCTTCTCGGTCAGGTGCAAGAGATCGGTGCTATCGACGACGTAGACGCCGCCGTCGCCCGGTTCGAGGCCGGTCGGTATGAGCAGGCCGTCGGCGAAGACGGTCGTCTTGTCGGCCTTGCCGGTCCCTTTGGTGTCCTCGAGGATGATGATCCTGTCGGTGTGCTTCTGGCCGGGCTTGATCTGCGGATAGTTCTCCGAGCAGGCCAGCCAGAGCCGGCCGGCCGCGTCGAAGTTCATCTGAATCGGCTTCATCAGGAGCGGGTCGGCCGCGAACAGGTTGACCTCGAAGCCTTCGGGGAGCTTGAACGTCTTGCGCTCCAGTTCGGGATCGGGGTCAGGAATCTTCGCGTCGCGCTGGGCGAACACGGGGTTCGTCAGCGTGAGCGCGGCGAGGATCATCGTGATGCGCATAAGTGTCATCGTGGTGAGGCAGGGGATTCTTGCCGCTTGCGGCTCAGCGTTTCTGCAAAGCCGCAAGCGGCGAAGAGGGTGTCAGGGGCGGCGGAGCTTGGCGATCATCTTTTCCTGTTCCTCGACGAGGGGCTCGAACAGCGGCACCTCGCCCGCATTGCGGCCCTGTTCGTGCTTGCGGAAGCCGAACAGGTAGGTCACATTCTGTGGCCGCCAGCGGTGGAAATAGAGACGATTCTTCTCGACGATCACCTCGCGGAGTTTCTCGACGCGCGAGCCTTCTGCCGCCGGCGCCTTCAGGCCGAGGCCCTGCGCCACCAGAGGGGCCGTCCGCTGATAGCCCTCCGCCGTCAGATGGATGCCGTTGTCCGTCAGGCCGGTCAGCTTCGCCTCCCGGACGAGGCGGAACAGATCGACGACATGGCAGCTTCGCCGATCGGCCACTTTCCGGATCTCCTCGGAGTACATCTCCAGGTTGCGGTTCGCCTCCGTGACGGCGGGGCGGGCCGAGGAGGGCTCCATCGGCAGGGGGGTGAACAGGACGATGCGCGCCTTCGTGGGGGCGACGGCATCGAGCAGGCGTTCGAGCCCCTGGCGGAAGCGCGAGAGGCCCGCCTCGCCGGCGAACGACTCGTTGGTCCCGTAGGCGATGAACAGGACGGTCGGCTTCAGTCCCTTGACGCCCTCGATAAGGCGCTGGAAGCCCTTCTCCGGCGGGTCGAAGACGCCGCGCGAATCGGCCCAGACGGTGTCGCCGGACCAGCCCAGGTTGCGGAAGGTGACGTTCCGGTCGGGCTGCGCCAGGGTCAGCAGCAGCTCCCAGGAGCCGTAACGCTGCTCGCGCTCGATGAGGGTGTTGCCGACCCACACGACGCGGTCGCCGTCCTTCAACTCGAACGGCGCGGCCGGCAGGGACGAGGCCAGGACAAGAAGGACGCCAAGAGATCGGTACATGATCGCTCCCCAGCCGAGAAAAAGCCTGCTCTCATGATATGACTCTGGCACGTCCGCGCTGGGGCCGTTACGATTCAAGGCGAGCAGGGGGCATGAGCCCCCTGTTGCCGCAAGAACAGGGGGCTCACGCCCCCTGCTCGCCAGGAGTGTTTCATGAGCGCGTTCCACACGGCCGTCCAGGACTTCCTCGAGGCGATCGAGACAGAATCCCATCGCGACGTCGGCAACCGGGCTCACCGCGTCCTCGAGCTGGTCGAGCACATCGACCAGCAGGACGCCTCGTGGGGTCTGATGGCCCTGGTGCCCCTCCTGGCCGACCCCCAGGGCCTGTATCACGCCATGACAGCCTGCTTGTGCGAGCCGATGATGCGGCAGGGCGGCGACCCCTGGCTCGTCACCGGCCTGGTCGTCGAGCGCCTGCGCGACACCCTCCGGCAGACGGTCGAGTTCCACCAGGAGTTCCGCCGGCGCTGCGAGCAGGCCAACGTCGATCCGGACGAGGAATTGAAGGCGCGCGGCGAGGTGTGGAAGGCCCTGGCCCGCGAGCAGAGCAGGCTTACCTACGTGGCCGGCTCGCTGGAGCTGTTCTGCATGCCGGCCGTCCCCATCCTCGCCCACTTTCCCCAGGCCCGCCAGCTCCTCCGGGCCGACCCCTCCACCATCGACAGCGCCTTCTTCCTGGCCGGCGCGATCGAGGAGGTCGGCGAACTGGTCCGCGTCCTGGAGGAACACCCCGAGCCGGCCGGATCTCAGTCGGCCGACGTCGAGGAAGCGCTGGCCGAGCTTCGCTCCACCCTCGCCCCGGATTCGGAGGACCGGCGTGAGGCGGCCGGCGCCCTCATGGGGCTTTACCGCTCACTCTTCTCCGTGGAGTTGGCGACCCGCAACAACACCCTGAGGGGTCTGGCGGAGCTGATCGGGATGGCCGACATCGGCTACCTGGGCGACATGGGGCAGCTGGCGGGGAGCATCGTGGAGACGGGTGGCGACCCATCCCTGGCCCTGGACGCGATCCTGTCGCGCCTGCCGGAGGTGCTGGAGCTGGCGGGAGACTTCGTGTCGGCCTGCCGGGAGGCGGGGCCGGGTGAGGACGTCCGCGAGCAGGTCGAGCGTTACGCCGAGGCGATGGCCGCCCAGCTGCCGCGCGAGGCGGGGGCGTTCCAGGCCGCGGGGCCGCTGTGCCTGGGGGCCATCGCCATGCTGTCGCGCTCCGTCGAGTCGCGGAAGCACGTCACCGGCGACCCCGTCCTGCTGGAGCGTGCGTCCGCGCTGGGCGACCTCGTGGGGCCGGCCAGCTTCCTGTGCAAGATGCTCCAAGTGCTGGACGATGAGGAACTGCTGGTCCTCTACCCGGACGGCGAGCGAGGCTGGCGCATCAGGATTCGCGGCATCGCGGACAACTTCCAGATGCACACCCTCCTGGCGGGGGCGCTGGTCGGGCCTGCGGAGGAGGGGTTCATCCCGGCCCTGGTCGGTATCGCCCAGGGAGAGCAGCGCGAGGAAGAGGTGCCGGGTCGGCCGCTGGATCGCCGGGCGGTTCAACTTGCTCGCAACCTCCCCTGCACGATGCGCGACCTGACGGTGTGGAGTCACCTCCAGTTGTGGACCTGGCAGGCGCTGCAGGCCGACGGGACGCTGCCGGAAAACCCGATGACGTCGAGCGACTGGTTCGTGTGGAACGAGGGGGTGCCGGCCGACATCCCGACGTTCGAGGACATCCGCGTGATACTGGTCGGACACGCGCCCTACGTGCGCTCCTGGAACGGGGGGCGCGTGTTTTCCGGGATGCACGCCGACCTGACCGTCGAGGAGGCGCTGGACGCGGAGAAGGTGGCCGACTGGCTGCACCGGATTGCCTCGGCTCCGCGCTGAGGGAACGCCACGCCGCAAGCGGCAAGAGAGAGGCGCTACGCCCTGCCCCCGGGCGTGGTAAAATGCTTGAAGTGATCCCTCCCCTCTCACAGGGATGGTCTTCGATGCGTTCCCTTCTCTGCACTGCCGTCATCTGTCTCCTGGCCTCCGCCCCCGTCCGGGCCGGGCTCCATTACTCCGGCGAGGAGTTCTCCCCGCTGCCGTCGCAGTGGCGTGGCTTCCTCCTTGACCAGAGGCAACTCCGCCTCGTCGCCTTCCCGGGGATGCCGAAGACGCCGGCCACCGCCCTCCGCGTCCGCTATGAGAAGGCCGCCGCTGAACTGGAGAAGACGGCCCGCTCCCGCGCCCTCAGTGCCGACGAGCGGGCCGACCTGGGAGCGATCCTCGTCCGTCTCGGCAACCTCCCCCGAGCCCTCACTGTCCTGCGCGAGGCGCACGGCCTGCACCCCCGGCACTACCGGATCACCTCCAACCTCGGCACCGCCTGGCAGATGTCCGGTGAGCTGGACCAGGCAGAAGTCTGTCTGCGCGAGGCAGTCCGCCTCGCCCCCGGCAATCTTCAGCGCGCCGAGGAATATCAGCTCAAGCTGCTCGGCCTCCGACGCCGAGAAGGGCGAGGAGAGGTCACGCTCGACAAACTGCTCGACGCCCGCTTCGTCAACGACACCGGCGAGTACGAGCCGGGCAAGCTGGCGACGTCGGAGAGGAAGAAGCTCCCCGCGGCGGCGGTCGCGGACCTGCAGATGCTGGCGCTGTGGCTGCCGGCCGACGGGCGCTTGCTGTGGCTGCTGGCGGAGCTGGCCGCGGTCCACGGCGACGTCCGGACCGCGGCGGCGATCATGGACGGCTGCGTCACCGAGTTCGCCCTCCGCAGCCCGGAGTTGAGGCGTCATCGGCAGGCGATGCGCGAGGCGGCCGACAAGCTGGGGAAGATGGGGCCGACCGCGAAGGCGGACCACGAGATGCACCCCGGGACGCTCAAGACGCGCTCGCGCCGGCCGCTGATCGACCGCGAGGGATTGACAGAGTTGCCGCCGATCAAGGCCGACGCCGTCAACGTTCTCCCGTGGAGCGTCGTCACCCAGACGACGGTCGATCGGCAGTACAAGCCGACCTTCCCGACCTACCTCCGCGAGCTGGAGGGCAAGCAGGTCCGGCTGAAGGGCTTCATGCAGCCGCTGGGCGACGACCTGGACCAGGCCGTCTTCCTGCTGATCGAGTACCCGGTCGGCTGCTGGTACTGTGAGTCGCCGGACGTGACGGCCATCGTCCTGGTCGAGATGCCGACCGGCAAGAGCCGGATGTTTAGCCGGGAGTCGTTGACCATCACGGGCCGGCTCAAGCTGAACACGAAGGACCCGGAGGACTTCCTCTTCAAGGTCACGGGAGCGTCCGTCGAGAACGCGGAATAAGGTTAGCCGCCTGCACCACGGGTGAGGCTCGCGGCTAACCCAGGAATGTGAGGGGCCATCCATGCCACTGACCAAAGCGCAGATCGAGCAGCAACAGAAGGAGGCCGAGGAACTGCTCTTCTCCGGGCCACAGAAGCTCGGCTTCGCCAAGGGCCTGTTCTTCGGCCACTTCAACGCCCCGCTGCTGTTCCCCTACCCGCAGCTCGACCGCGACGAGCGCCCCGTCGTCGAGGCGGCGGTCCGCGAGGTCCAGCAGTTCTTCAACACCTCCGTGGACTCCTTTGCCATCGACCGCGAATCGGACATCCCCCGCCCCGTCATCGACGGGCTGGGCAAGCTCGGCGTCCTGGGCATGACGGCCCCGAAGGAGGTCGGCGGCCGGGGCTTCTCGCAGCTGGCCTACTGCAAGATCATGGAGGTGATCGGGGCCCACGACTCGTCGGTAGCCGTCTTCGTCAACGCTCATCACTCGATCGGCATCCGCGCCCTGCTCCTGTTCGGCACCCCCGAGCAGCAGAAGACCTGGCTGCCTGGCCTGGTCGATGGCCGGCAACTGGGCGCGTTCGCCCTCACCGAGCCGGAAGCGGGCTCCGACGCGGCCAACGTGCAGACGACTGCCGTCCCCACGCCCGACGGCAAGGGCTACGTCCTCAACGGCGAGAAGCGCTACATCACCAACGGCGCCATCGCCCAGATGCTGACGGTGATGGCGCGGACGCCCGCGCCGGGGGGTGAGACGAAGATCACGGCCTTCCTGGTGACGCCGGACATGAAGGGCTTCGAGGTGGTCGAGGCCCGCATGCCCAAGTGCGGCATCCGCGGGACAGCCACGGCCCGGCTGCGCTTCCGCGACATGTTCGTGCCGAAGGAGAACATCCTGGGGCCGCTCGGCAAGGGGCTGCGGGTCGCGCTGACGATCCTGGACTTCGGACGGACCACGTTCGGGGCCAGCTGCACGGGGGCGGCGAAGACGTGCCTGAAGGCGGCCATCACCCACGCCCGCAAGCGGAGGCAGTTCAAGCAGGCAATCGGCGAGTTCGAGCTGGTCAAGAAGAAGATCGCGTATGCGGCGGCCCACGCCTTCGCGATGGAGGCGACGACGTCGCAGTGTGCCGCCTTCATCGACCGCGGCTCCGAGGACTACATGCTCGAGACGGCGATGCTCAAGGTCTGGTCCACCGACGCCCTCTGGCAGATCGTCAACGACACCGTCCAGATCTACGGCGGGCAGGCGTACTTCAGCAACGAACCCTACGAGCGGATGATGCGCGACGCCCGCATCAACATGATCGGCGAGGGGGCCAACGACGTGCTGCGGGCCTTCATCGCGATGGTCGGCATCAAGCCGATCGCGGACCAGTTCCTGGGCGTCAAGAAGGCGTGGGAGCAGAAGGAACTGGGGGCGCTGTTCGGCTTCCTGGGCCGGCAGATCAAGAACCGCTTCTCGACGCCGGACGTGCCGGTGCGGTCGTCGAAGCTGGTGCGGGCGGCCCGGCAGCTAGGGAGGCGCGTCCGCGAGTTCAGCTCGGCCGTGCAGCGGATGCTGATCAAGCACCGCGAGGAGATCCTGTTCCGCCAGTACGTCCAGGAGCGCATTGCGGACGCGGCCTGCGAGCTGTACGCCGCGTCCTGCACCCTGAGCCGGCTCGACCACCTGTACGCCCTGGGCAACGGCAACCCCGACGACATGCAGCGCGAGTTGCAGGCGGGCAAGTATTATCTGCGTTTCTCAGATCGCCGCATCCGGCAATGCCTGGCTGACCTCCGCGACAACGACGACGAGCACACGACACGGACCGCAGACGCCTTCCTCGGGCCACTGAAGTGAGGAAGCGAGGCCCACGGAGGACACGGAAGGAAGACCACGGATCAACACGGATCAAAAGGAAGAGAGGAAGAGGAAGAGAGAAAAAGGGTAAGAAGAGGAAGAGTTGGTCGTTTTCGCCGGCCATCTCTCTTCGTCTTACCCTTTTTCTCTCTTGTTTTTTATCCGTGTTGATCCGTGGTCTTCCTTCCGTGTCCTCCGTGGGCCTCTTCTTCTTTCTCAATGCTGCACGCGGAGGACATAGCGCAGCCGGACCTGGCTCTCCTTGTACAGAAGATATTCACTCTGGGTGAAGGAGCTTTTGCTGAACTTCGACTGCTTGATCGGTTTGCCCTGCGGCACGATCACCTTCTTGCCCTCGAACTCCCACTCGATGTCGTGGGCCGGGTCCGGCTCGGTGTGACCGCGGGCCACGATGCAGTCATACCCCTTGGGGGCGCTCTTCAGACTCGAGTTGTCGCGGGTGATGGTGTGCTCCTTGCCCAGGGCCGCCTCGGCCAGGAACATCACGCCCGTGTTGCCCGACCAGCCGACGTAGCCGACCGACTTGCCGTTCTCCGACGCCAGGTAGATCCCCCTGCCGACCCGCCCGCCCGAGTGCGGCATGATGCGCAGGCCCGAGCCGACGATGGCCGCCACCACCGCGACGTTGGTGCCGTGCCAGAGCAGCTTGCGCTCCGCGATGTCGTCGTGGGCCTTGAAGCGGTCCCGTTCCCCGTGGCGATCCAGGCGGAAGGCGTCGATGAGCTTGAGCTTGTAGTAGCCGCCCCCCGTCATCTCCATGTAGGTCTTGATGAAGGCGAACTCCTTCGACTTCGGGTCGATATACTCGAGGTCGGCCTTGAGCTTCTTGTAGTGCTCGTCGGCCGGGTTCGGCAGCAGGTCTTCCTCCTTCTCCTCCTTGTCCGCTTTCTTCTGCAGGCCCAGGGCGATCTCGATGTCGTTGAGGACATTGAGCATGTCGAACTTCTTCTGGAGCAGGTCGAGCGAATCGATGGGCGGAGGCACCCGCCGGCCGAAGGAGTGCGGGATGAGCGTGTAGAAGCGCGACGACAGGTCGTTGATGGCCTTGGGCCCACCGCCCTCGATGGCGGTTTCCAGCTCCTCGAGGACCTCGTAGCCCTTCTGGACCTGGTGCTTGGTGAGCTGGCCGAGCGGCATCTTCTTGACGTCGATGTCGAAGCTGGCCATCGCGCCACGGAACACGTCGTGGTCGAAGATCAGCGACATGAGGCGCTCGGTCGAGGGGTGCAGTTTCGACGGGGCGATGCCGCGGGCCTTGGGCTGGACCTTGGCGGCCTCCTTGTCGATGGCGCGGAGCTTCTCCTCGAGTTCCTCGGCCTTGGCGGCGGCCGTGGCGGAGCGCTCGATCTCGATCAGGGTGTACTTGCCGGCCTTGGCGACGAAGTTGGCGCGGTCATCCCAGGCGTTGCTGGTCTTGTCCTTGAACTTCGCCTTGAAGCACTTCTCGGCGTCGGCGCGGCTGCCGTTGCCGAGCATGGCGTTCTGGCCGGGCTCGCCGACCCGGCCCCAGCGCGTCCAGGTGTAGAACTTGCCGCCCGACTCCAGCAGCTGGATGACGTAGTACTTGTTGTTGTTCGCGCCGATGTTGGTCTGGTTGAGCATGCAGTCCCAGTCATCGACGACCTTCGCCTTGCTCTTGAGGGGGCAGAGGTCATCGACGGGGATGACGACGTTCGCCACAGCGGTTGCGGATGAGGTCGCCTTGGGGGTCTTCGCCTTCGCCACGGTCAGGGTCTCCGGGATGAACAGGTTGTCCGGTGGATGGTTGAATCGTAACTTCCAATCCGCCGGAATGCCACAATCGACTGAAAAATTGCTCGTTTGGGGGTCGATTCGACCTCCCCTCTGACACGAAATCCTAACCGAGGCAGGAGCCGCTGGGAAGCATGGTAGCGACCTTCGGCGGAAGTATCCTCCGGCACAGGACGTGCATCAAATCCAGAAGGCGAGATGTCTTGCCCCTCGCCTCCCTGTATCGTGACAGGGGATTGTCGTTCGCCCTGAAACGGAAGGCACGCATGAGCTTCCCCGCGACCACGACCTCACCGACCTTCCTCACCGAGGTCCTGCACGGCCTGAGCCTGCCCCAGAAGGAGCTGCCCTGCAAGTACTTCTACGACGAGCGCGGCTCCCAGCTCTTCGACCAGATCTGCGACCTGGAAGAGTACTACCTGACGCGCACCGAACTGGCCATCATGCACCGCTCCGCCGCGGAGATGGCCTCGTCCCTGGGACCGAACTGCCTGCTGATCGAGTACGGCTCCGGCAGCAGCGTCAAGACGCGCCTGCTCCTGGACCACCTGACAAAACCGGCGGGTTATGTGCCGATCGACCTGTCGCGCGAGCACCTGCTCCGCTCGGCGGCGAAGCTGGGCAGGAACTATCCTGGCGTCGAAGTGCTGCCTCTCTGGGCCGACTTCAACGGCGACTTCGAGCTGCCCTCTCCCCGACGCCAGGCTTCCCGCCGGGCCGTCTACTTCCCCGGATCGACCCTGGGTAACTTCGGTCCGCCCGAGGCGGAGGGGCTGCTGTCGCGCGTGGCCGAGCAGGTGGGGCCGGGCGGGGCGCTGCTGATAGGGCTTGATTTGCGCAAGAGCCTGGACCTGCTCCTGCCGGCCTACGACGACGCCCGCGGGGTGACGGCGCAGTTCAACCTGAACCTGCTGGCACGCATCAACCGCGAGCTGCACGCCGACTTCGACCTGAAGTTCTTCCGCCACCGCGCCTCTTATGATGGACGCCTCCACTGCATCGAGATGTACCTCGACAGCCAGCGCGCCCAGAAGGTTTCCGTGGGCGGGCAGGTCTTCTCGTTCAGGGCGGCGGAAAGCATCCGCACGGAGCGGTCATACAAGTATGATGTGGAGGAGTACCGGGCCTGGGTGGTCCGCACCGGCCTGGCCGTCCGGCGCGTCTGGACCGATGAGCGCCGCTCCTTTGCCGTCCTCTACCTGACCGCGTCATGATGCAGCTGCAAGGCGTCTCGAAGATTTACGGGGGTCGCGAGGTCCTCTCGGAGATCGACCTCGACTTCCCGCCCGGGCGGACCACCGTCCTGCTCGGCCCCAGCGGCTGCGGCAAATCGACCGTCCTGCGCCTGCTCCTGGGATTGCTCACGCCGGAGCGCGGGACCGTCCTCTTCGATGGCAAGCCAGTCACGCCCGACACCGTCCTCGCCCTGCGGCGGAAGGCGGGCTACGTCATCCAGGACGGCGGGCTGTTCCCGCACCTGACCGCCCGGGGGAACATCATCCTGATGGCAAGGTATCTCGGCCTGGACGCAGCCCAGATCGAGGGACGGCTCGCTACCCTGGTCGAATTGACGCACTTCCCTCCCGACGGGCTCGACCGCTACCCGGCGCAGCTGTCGGGAGGACAGCGGCAGCGCGTCGCGCTGATGCGGGCGCTCATGCTCGATCCGGAGGCCCTGCTGCTGGACGAGCCGCTCGGGGCCCTCGACCCGATCATCCGGGCCGACTTGCAGGCCGACCTGCGGCAGGTCTTCCGCACCCTGGGGAAGACGGTGGTGCTGGTGACACACGACATGGGCGAGGCGGACTTCTTTGCCGACCGCATCGTCATGATGGAGGCGGGGCGGGTCGTGCAGCAGGGGACGCTGGCGGACCTGTGGAAGAACCCGGCCACGCCGTTCGTTCGGCGGTTCATCGAGGCCCAGCGCGGCCCGACCCTGCCCGAGGAGGCCGCCTCATGAGAGCCATCGCGCTGCCGGTCCTGCTCCTGTGCATGGCCGGGTGCTCCTCATCAGTGAAGGTCGGGTCGAAGAAGTTCACCGAGTCGGTGATCCTGGGGGAGATGGCCCATCACCTGGTCCGCGAGGCCGACACCAGTGTCGCACACCGCGATCAGCTGGGGGGCACCCAGATCCTGTGGAAGGCCCTTCTCAAGGGTGAGATCGACATCTACCCGGAGTACACCGGCACCCTGGAAAAGGACATCATGCGGGGGGGAAAGGACAGCCTGGAGGCTTTCCTGGGGCAGCGAGGGGTCCGGCTGAGCAAGTCGCTGGGGTTCTCCAACTCCTACGCCCTGGGCATGAAGGCCGGGCGGGCCCGCGGGCTCGGCATCAAGGACATTTCCGACCTTTCCTCATCCAGGGCGAAGGACCTGCGCTACGGCTTCTCGGAGGAGTTCCACAAGCGCGACGATGGCTGGGGCCCCTTGCAGCGGCACTACGGGCTGAACGTGCCCGAGAAGCACGTCCAGGTGCTGGACCACGACCTCGCTTACCGCGGCCTCGACACCGGCGACATCGACGTCATCGACGTCTACACGACCGAGGGCGAGATCGCCGCTCTCGACGTGGTGGTCCTGCGCGACGACGGCAAGTTCTTCCCGCGCTACGACGCCGTCTGGGTCTACCGGGCCGACCTGCCCGGCCGACTCATCCGGGACAACCCTGCCTCGCGCGTCCTGGCGGAACTGCTCCGGCTGGAGGGGCAGATCAGCGAGGACGAGATGCGGGCCATGAACCTCGAAGCCCGTCGCCGGCCGGGGAAGGAATCGAGCATCGCCGCCGAGTTCCTGAACCGCAAGTTCGGCCTGTCGATCGAGGTCCAGGAGGTATCCCTGGCTGGTCGTCTGCTGCGGCGGACGGGCGAACACCTCCTGCTGGTCCTGGTGTCCCTGGCGGCGGCCATCGTGATTGCCATCCCCATCGGCATCCTGGCGACCCGGAACCGCGTCGTGGAACAGGTGACACTGACGACGGTCACAGTGTTGAACACGGTGCCGTCCCTGGCCCTGCTCACGTTCCTGATCCCGGTCCTGGGCATCGGGGCCACGCCGGCGGTGTTCGCGCTCTTCCTCTGCAGCCTGTTGCCAATCGTGCGGAACACGCACGCGGGTCTGACCCAGATCCCGGGGTCGGTGCGCGAGTCGGCCGCGGCCCTGGGGCTGCCTCCGGGGGCGATCCTTCGCCTGGTCGAACTGCCGCTGGCATCGCGGTCGATCCTCGCGGGGATCAAGACGGCGGCGGTGATCAACGTCGGGACGGCGGTCCTCGGCGCCCTGATCGGGGCGGGGGGCTACGGGCAGCCGATCCTGTCGGGCATCCGGCTCAGCGACTATCCCCTGGTCCTGGAGGGCGCGGTGCCGGCCGCGGCGATGGCCCTCCTGGTGCAGGGCCTGTTCGAGCTGGCCGAGCGGACCCTGACGCCGCGCGGCCTTCGCCTGACTTGATCCGCTCTGGGCTCGAGTCGTAGCCGCAAGCGGCCCGCTCGCGAGCCGCTTGCGGCTACGACTCGAGCCAGTTCCGAGCACCGCACCCTCTCGCATTCGCTCCCGTCGGGGCGTACATTGAGTGCGATCCCTTCCCTTCTGGAGACACCCCCATGTCCAGGCTGAAATCTCTCGCGCTGCTGGCCACCGCCCCGCTGCTGATGCTCTTCCTGGAATCCCTCCCCGCCCAGCAGAAGCAGCCGGTCCACGGAGTGGTGCGGCTCGGGTCGTGGAACATCGAGCACCTCGGCGACCCGAAGGCGCGGCGCGGCCCCGGCGAGGGCGTGGAGCAGAAGCCGATCGACCTGGCGCGCTATCTCCGCTTCGCCCGCCTCGACGTGCTGGCCGTGCAGGAGGTGAGTGCCGACGGCCCCGCACCGGAGGGGTTCCCGAAACAGTTCCGCACCAACAGCGTCCTGGGCAAGACGCTGGCCGAGTTGAACCGGCAACCCGGCCACGCCTGGCGGCACGTCCTGTTTCCGAAGATGCGGGCCGGCGACACGGGGCAGTGGACGGGGGTGGCCTGGAACGAGAAGAAGCTGACGCGCGTCGGCGACGTGTATCAGTTGCCGGTGTCGCACGCCCGCTCGTCGCAGGACTCGAACCTGTGGGACCGCAACCTCCACGCGATCATGTTCTCGGCCGGCAAGGGCAAGACCGACTTCGTGGTGATGCCGCTGCACCTGAAGGCGAACACGACGGCCCGCTTCGCCCGCCACCGCGAGGAGGAGTTGAAGGAGCTGGTCAAGCAGATGCCGCTTCTGGAGAAGCCTTTCCCGAAGGAGCGCGACCTGGTGCTGCTGGGCGACACGAACATGGAGGACGTGAAGGAGGCGGGCGCGGCCCTGCTGGAGAAGTCGGGGTTCCGCGACCTGAACACCGGGCTCGACACTCACACCGCCAGGGGCGATCAGCCGTTCGACCGGGTGTTCGTGCCGAAGGACCAGCCGGAGTTCCGGACGTCGCGGCTGACCGTCCTGTCAGACTTCCAGAGGATGGAGAGCCTGTCGTTCTTTGAATTTCGCAAACGCTATTCCGACCACTACATCGTCGTCACCGAGATCCAGGTGATGGACGATGACGATTGAAACGCACTCTGCCACTTGCGGCTTCGCGTTTCGAGAACGCGAAGCCGCAAGCGGCAGAGTGTCCCACGATCCTTACCTTTACTGCGGAGGCGCGATCGTCTGAATGCCCGTCTGCGCCACTTCTTCTTCCTCCGTGATGATGATCCGCGGCGTCACCATGAGCATGATGTGCTCCGTCTCCCGGCCGTATCCGACGTTCTTCACCAGCCGGTTGATGTAGGGGATCTTGCTCAGGATCGGCGGACCGAACTCGTTACGGCCTTCCGACAGACGCTTCAGGCCGCCCAGAAGGACTGTGCCGCCGTCGGGCACCAGCACGGTTGTCTGCATCGTCACCGAGTTGAACACCGGCTGTTGCAGGAACAGCGTCACCAGTGTCGGCGCTCCCACCGGGCCGACGCCGTCGAACACCGGCTGGATCGGGATGACGATGGGGAACAGGGCGATCGTCGGCGTCACCAGGTTGACCAGGTTCAGCTGGGCGAGCGAGATGCGGACGAAGCGCCGGTCGCCTGTGATGACTGCCTGCAGGGTAATCGACACGCCGGGTGAGATCACCTGCACCTGTGGGTAGAACAGCGGGGTGCCGTTGGCGCCCGGGCCGCCCACCTGTCCGAGGTTCTGTGGCTGGACGCTGGTCACGAAGAACTGGTTGCTCTGCACCTGCAGGGTGGCAGTCTGGCCGTTGAACAGCGTCATGCGGGGTGCCTGCATGATGTTGAACCGCTGATCGCCCTGGGCCGCCTCCAGGAAGAAGAACCTTTCCAGCACAGTGGGATCCGAAGCTTGGAATTCACGTGACTTGAAGTCGCGGC
>JADMIO011426202.1_pt1 | contig 35218 bp, 35 predicted proteins | sample 8958161 | NCBI WGS metagenome assembly JADMIO01 (sample SAMN16585339, study PRJNA669376) | soil metagenome | isolation source: Crop rotation soil | place: USA: Cullars Rotation, Alabama | collected 2011
GGACAGCGAATACAGCGCCGCAGCAGATTGCCGTCAGCCGCGCCCGGGCCGAAGCGGCCGAAGCCATGGTGGCGCGGGCCAAGGCGGAACTCGACAAAGCGGAACTCGATCTCAGCTATACGACGGTGGTGGCAACGTTCAATGGTTTAGTCAGCGATCGAACGGTGGAAGCCGGGCAGAACGTTCAGCCGGGGCAGGAGTTAATGAAGATTGTTTCGGTCGACAATATTTGGGTAACGGCCAATTTCAAAGAAACGCAACTGAATCATATGCGGCCCGGCCAGTCGGTCACCGTCGACGTAGATGCCTATGATCGGGAATTTAAAGGGAAGATTCAAAGCATCGCAGCCGCCAGCGGCGCGCGTTTCAGCCTGTTGCCGCCGGAGAATGCCACTGGAAATTATGTGAAAGTCGTGCAGCGCATACCGGTTAAAATCACGCTCGATCCGGGTGAAAATAAAGACCACATTCTAAGGCCCGGAATGTCAGTGGTCCCCAAGGTGTGGATTAAGTAGAGTTTTTCCGACCATGTTCAGAATCATCACCGTCGAACGCGAATATGGTTCTGGGGCCGCTGAAATCTCCCGCCGTCTGGCAGAGCATCTTGGCTGGAAGCTTTGGGACCAATCGCTCACCGAAGAAATAGCCAAGCAGGCCAATGTTGAGCACTCAACCGTGTGCCGCTGCGACGAGCGGATGGATAGCGCCTTTCATCGCTTAGCCAAAGTCTTCTGGCGGGGCAGCTACGAATCCAGTATGCCCCTGCAGGGCACGCAACACTTTGACGCCGACACCATGGTGGAAATGGTGCGCGACGTGTTGACCCGGGTTGCGGAAGAGGGCAACAGTGTGATCGTCGGGCGGGGCGCGCCGTACGTTCTCCGTAACCGGGCGGATGTCTTTCACGTGTTTCTCTATGCTCCTCGAGCCGAAAAGCTGCGCCGTGTGCAGGCGGCGGGTAAAAGTCGGCGCGAGGCCGAAGACCTGGTCGACACCATCGACCGCGACCGCATTACTTTCATCGCGCACTATTTCCGCGCCGATTGGCCGACCCGGGCCCTCTACAATCTGATGATCAATACGGCCATGGGGGACGATCAGGTGATCTCCACCATCCTGGATACCATGCATAAGCTCGAAAACGCCTCCGATATCCACCTTCCCATTACAGCGTTTCCCAGCAAGTAACTGGTGCAGATTGTAATCTTGCTGCAATATGGGGCAGGTATCCTGAACGGCGGGATGCCCACCAGATTTCGCATGGGATCAAAACCCGCGATCAAACTCGCATTGCCTTTGCAAACTGCCGCGGTCTGCTACCGACGGCGAGGGACCGCTCTCGAATTTCTTCTGGTCAACACCAGCGGCGGGGGCAAGTGGACGTTCCCGAAGGGTGATCCTGATCCGGACCTCTCTCACAGCGGTGCTGCCGCCCGGGAGGCCTTGGAAGAAGCGGGTGCGCGCGGGCGCATCGAGCCCCGGCATTTTCATCTTTATGTGCATTCCAAGGGAGTTTTCTGGAAGTTGCCCGGGGTGCAGGAATATGTAGTGAAGGCATTTCTCATGGAAGTACACCGCATGGCGGAGCCGCAAGAGCCGCTGCGCAATCCCACGTGGTTTACGGCGGCGGATGCGAAGAAGGCGCTGGCCAGGGGGCGAGAAGTGAAGTATGCGGCCGAACTTCAGATGGTAATCGAGCGTGCGGTAGAGTGTTTGAAGTGATGTGGCGCGGACACTCTTGTCCGCGCAAAGCAAGCCTCTCCAAGGACCAGAGTATTCACTGCCGGCATTTGGCGGGCAGGAGTGCCCGCCCTACATCTACAATCCTTTTTTTCTCAAAAATTCTCTTACGACGTCGGGTGCGTTGCGGTGCTGGCCATCTACCGCGTAGTTGAGCTGACGCATGTCCTCGTCGGTGATTTTTCCTGCAAGTTCATCCAGTGCCAGGAGTATTTCGGGGTGGCGAGTCAGTGCTTCCTGACTAACGACTGGGACCGCTTCATAGGGTGGAAAGTAGTGTTTGTCGTCTTCGAGAACGAACAAATCAAGAGCAGGGATGAGACCATCGGTGGCGTTGCCCGCGATCATGTCCACTTGATGATTTTTTAGGGCTCGCGTGATGAGCCCAAGATCCATGACGCGCGGCGACTCCTTGAATTTCAGGCCGTAGGTTTGGACCAAGCCCTTGTAGCCATCGGGACGCTCCATGAACTCGTAGCCGACGCCGAGACGCCACTCCGGCGTACGGGTCGTCGACTGCGAGATGGTATGAAGATTGAGTTGGCGCGCGTCTTCCCCGCGAATCAGCATGGCGAAGGTGTCATTAAAGCCAAAGGGATGGCTGAGCGTGAGCTGGAAACGGCGCTCGTATTCGCCCTTCACGCGATTGTAAACCTGCGCGTGATCTCCGCTAGGCGACTCTTTCAGGATTGCCGTCAACGCGGTGCCGGTGTATTCGGGATAGACGTCAATGCGTCCCCCAAGGATCGCCTGTTGTGCAATGTAAGTGCCGGCCAGGTAGAAGCGACGCTCCACCGGAAGATGTGTGCGGTTTTCAATCTGCTGCGCAATAATTTCTCCGAGAATAAGTTGCTCGGTGAAATTCTTGCAGCCCACTACGATGCGGTCGCGGCGCGGCGGGCCACAGGCGGTTAGAAAGATCAGCAGGCAGAGCAGGGACCGGCGAATCATTCCGGGCTCAATTTCTTTTCCAGCCAGCCGAGAAAGAGGTCGGCGATTAGTGCCATGCAGGCAGCAGGAATTGCGCCAGCGAGGATGACTGCGTTGTTGACCATCGCCAGGCCACGAAAGATGAATTCTCCCAATCCGCCCGCGCCAATAGCAGCCGCGATCGTCGCAAGACCAACAGAGATCACGACCGCAACCCGCACACCCGCGATGATTACACCAAGCGATAGCGGCAACTCGACCTGCCAGAGCAATTGATTGTCGGTCAGTCCCATTCCACGCCCGGCTTCTACAATGGCGCGGTCAACGCCGCGGATTCCGGTGTAGGTGTTGCGAATCAGCGGCAGTAGTGCGTACAGCGTGAGTGCGAGAATGGCCAGGCGGTCGGCACGCTCGCCAATCCAGGGAGCGGGCAGAAGAAATCCAAACAGAGCGAGGCTGGGAATGGTTTGAATAATATTCGCGCTTCCCAGGATTGGCTTGTCCAGGGCGCGATAGCGCGAGATCAAGATTCCCAGCGGTATGCCGATGGCCACGGCGAGCAGCGTGGAAACGCCGACCAGCCAGAGATGCTCCAGCGTGAGGTCAATGACCTCCGTCCGGTTCTGCATCATGAACTGCCAGACGTTCATGCCGCACCCCGCTTGGTTTCGAATGCCTGGACGTAGGCTTTTACATTCGGATCTTGCGATTGCATAAACTCGTCCGGAGTTAGAGCGGCGACGAGGCGGCCGTCTTCGATAAGGGCGATCCGTGTACCCAGCAACAGCGCTTCGCGCAAATCGTGGGTGACGAAGACTACAGTCTTTTGCAGACGCTTCTGCAAAGCGGCGAATTCTTTTTGAAGTTCCGACCGGGTGATGGGATCGAGTGCTCCGAACGGCTCGTCCATTAATAAAATCGGAGGATCGGCTGCGAGAGCGCGGGCGACACCAACTCTCTGGCGCTGTCCCCCGGAAAGTTGGCGCGGATAGCGCGGGGCAATCTGGGCATCGAGTCCGACCAGGCGCATGAGTTCCTGCACTCGTTGGCTGATCTTTTCTACAGGCCAGTTTTCAATCTTTGGAACCAGCCCGATATTGCGCTCGATCGTGAAGTGCGGGAATAGGCCAATTTCCTGGATGACGTAGCCGACCATGCGCCGCAGCCGGATTACGTCCCATTGTCCGAGAGGCTTGCCTTCGACTTTGATCTCACCATTCGTCGGTTCAAGCAAACGATTGATCAACTTCAGCGTGGTGGTCTTACCCGAGCCGCTGCGGCCAAGAAGAATCAGGGTTTCGCCGCGATGGACCTGCAGGGTGAGATCACGGAGGAGTTCGCGGCCCTCCGAGATCTGGAGTGACACTTTTTGAAACTCGATGATGGGCTGGTCCGCCCCGGGCATAGAGAGCTAGTGTGAGGCAGGCAGAGAGCGGAAGCAAGCGGGCGGTTTTGCAAAGCAGGGGAGGAGCCCAAGGCCTCTCGACTTCGCTCGGAGTACCAATTCTCTTTCTGGGTTCAGGGCCATATCAGGCGCTGGCCGCGGTGGCGGTCGACATGAAATCGAGCGCCCGCGACACATAGGCCTTCAGCTCTTTGCGCGAAACCACGGCATCGAGCATGCCGTGTTCCAGCAAGAACTCGCTACGCTGGAAACCCGGCGGCAGCTTCTGACGGATAGTTTGCTCGATTACGCGAGGTCCGGCAAAGCCTATAAGGGCGCCGGGTTCCGCGATGTTGAGGTCGCCGAGCATGGCGAAGGAGGCAGTGACACCGCCAGTGGTCGGATCGGTCAAGACGGAAATATAAGGCAAGCCAGCATCGTCGAGGCGGGCCAGGGCAGCGGAAATTTTTGCCAACTGCATCAGACTGATGACACCTTCCATCATGCGGGCGCCACCGGACGCCGCCACGATGATGAGCGGGACTTTCTCTTCGAGCGCCCGCTCAATGGCGCGTGTGATGACTTCGCCGACCACTGCACCCATGCTTCCGCCGATGAAGGCGTATTCCATAGCACTGATAATCACGGTGCGGCCGTTCAATTTGCCGCGGGCAGTAATGATGGCGTCGTTAAGCTCGGTGTCTTTTTGAGCCTGCTTGAGCCGTGAGGAGTAAGCCTTGAGGTCGACAAACTTCAACGGATCGGTCGACACCAGTTCAGAATCAGACACTTCGTAGTCGGGGCTGTCAAACAGTTGCGCCAGGCGCGTGCGGGCATCGATGCGGAAGTGGCGATCACATTTGGGGCAGACGTTAAGATTCTCTTCGAGATCCTTCTTCCAGATGATCTGCCGGCAGCCGTCACACTTCACCCACAGCCCTTCGGTGCGGACTTTCTTTTCGCCCGAAGTGTCCAGTTCTCCCGATTGACGCTTGAACCAGGCCATCAGTATTCAATCCCTCTCTGCGCCATTACGCCCTTTTCATAAGCATGTTTCACCTGGCGCATCTCCGTCACCGTATCGGCTAATTCCACGATCGACGGGTGCGCGTTGCGCCCGGTGAGTATCACATGTACCATCTCCGGCTTGTTCTTCAGGCCTTCGACCACCTTGGCCGGATCGAGCATGCCGTAGCTTATAGCGTAGTTGATCTCGTCCAGAACTACCAAGTCCCATTCCCCGGAGTGGATTGCCTTCTCGGCTTCCGCCCAGGCGTCTTCGACCATCTTGACATCTTCCGGATCAGGCTTCTCAGCTCCGACCTTTACGAAGCCGCGGCCCATCTGCTTCATCACAAACTTGTCGCCGAATGCCTGCACCGCATCCAGTTCGCCATAATGCCAGGACCCTTTCAGGAACTGCAGCATCAAAACTTTCATGCCGCTGCCAACCGCACGCAGCGCAGTACCCATGGCGGCGGTGGTCTTGCCCTTGCCCGGGCCGGTATTCACGATGATTAAACCACGCCGGATGTCTGACATTACCGTCCGTTAGATTTCGATAGTCATGTCATCAAGCCGCGTAGGATATTTGTTCAAAATTTCCCCCCGGTCCTTGCGCACGACCACCGTATCGGAATGGCGAAAGCCGCCCCATTCGGGATCATACACGCCCGGCTCACAACTGAACGTCATCCCGTCGCGCAAAACGGTCCGGTCGCCCTCGGCGATCCACGGAGCTTCATGACCTTGCAAACCGATGCCATGCCCGGTGCGATGTTTCAGGAACTTTTCAAACCCGGCTTTGCGAATCTGGTCGAGCGACATTTTGTCGACCGCTTCCGCAATCGCACCATCCTTCATATTTTCGGCAGCAACGTCATGCGCTGCCAGCATAGCGTCAAACAGCTTGCGCGCGCGGTCGGTTGGTTTACCCACCTGGAAAGACCGCTCGCACTCAACGTTGTAGCCGCCGATTTGCGCTCCAAAACTCAGGCAGATGGCATCGCCCGACTTCAGCCGGTCTTTGCTGGGCACGGCATGTGGGAATGCCGAGCGCTTTCCAAAAGGCACCAACCCGCCGAATGGCGGAGAGATGCCCACGCCGACTACATCGCGCAACTCTGCTGACATTTTGTCAGCAACAGCGTCGGCTGACGCCTTAAGAATCTGGTCTTCGGTTACTGCACCGTTCTTTTGAATGAATTCCCGGCCAGCCTGGACCGTGAAGTCCGCGTAAACCATGGCCCGCTGCATTAGCTGGATTTCTTCCTCGTCCTTGACCCAACGTAGTCTCTCGATGAGATCGCCACCCTCCACGATCGTGGCCCTCGGAGCTCCCTCTTTCATGCGCGCTAGCCGGCTCGGGGTCGGTTCCTCGACCCCGATGCGTCCACTACCAAAGCCGCGCTTGACGACACGCTCGAAAATCCAGCGCACCCGATTGACCGGACCGGGAAAATCGAAATAGCTTTCAAAATCTTTGACCCACCAGAGCTTCACCTGATCGGATTCCAGTTCGGGGACAAAAAGCACCGGCTCGCCGGAGTCGGGAATCAACGTCGCCAGCGGACGTTCCGTCGGAAGGTGGAAATATCCAACGGTGTAAATGATGTTGGTAGCGTTCAGAAGCACAAGAGCATGAATTTTGTGCTTCTTCATCTCTTCCTGGACTTGCTTGACCTTCCGGCGGTACCAGTCAGGTTGCAGACGGTCATGATCGCTATCGCCATTGATCGCCGCAGCTAGTCTCAAATGCCGGGTTGCCCCAAAGCTGGTGACCCCAGCAGCCGTCATACTCAATGCCGCCGCACCCGACAAATTACGGAGAAACTGCCTGCGGTCTGAAGTCATGGGTCAACCTCTGGATTAGTTCTGGAATGATATCGCGGCTACGTCTTTTCTGGGTCCGGTTCGAACACGGAACGATTGCCGCCAGAGTGGGCTTCCAGGCTCCGATACTGGGCACGAAAGTAGAGCAAGGGTTCCCCTTCCCTCACCACTACATCTTCCACTTCCGCAATAAATATCGTGTGGTCGCCGGCGTCCTGCGCGGTATGCAGGCGGCACTCAAGATAAGCCAAAGCTCCATGCAGTACGGGAGTTCCGTGCTGCGTTCGGTCGAAGCGGGCGTTGGCTACGCTTTCTGCCTGATCGTGTTCGCGAGCCGGACTGGCGTAGTACTCGGAGATACGCCGCTGGCCGGACGCCAGCACGTTCACCCCAAATCGTTTGCGGGCGTGGAGCTGGGGATGGGTGCGTGAACGATGGTCGACACACACCAGAACCAGTTGCGGATCAAGCGAGACAGATGTAAAGGCATTGGCCGTCATCCCGTGTACCTCGCCCTCGTAGTCGACAGTGATCACCGTGACTCCGGTGGCGAAGCAGCCCAAAGCCTTGCGAAAATCCGCCTGGGAATCGCTCATGTGCCTTCTGAGTTGTAACACGGCAGGGGGCGGATTGGGGAGGGGCGGGATTGGCGCAGTAGAAATGGCGGGGCATGAAAAGAATGGACCACCAAGGACACGAAGGTCGCCAAGACCTAGCCGATTATGGCGCAAAACCTGCGTGTTCTTCGTGGCCTTTGTGGTTGCTTCTAAATATCTCCTCTTCGCTCGCGAAATTGCTTCTTCAGCTCTTCAGCGTGCTTACGAAATTCGCGGGCCTGACGGCGCATTTCTTCCTTCATTTTAGCCAACTCTGGCGTGAGGCGGTTCACCGCAAGAGCGATCTGGGGCTTGATCTTTACCAGTTCGGCGTTCACCGCTTGCACGTCCATTTGCGCATCGATGTCGAGAGACATCGATTCCTCAAGCGCGCCTGATTCCTTTCGCGGCGGCAAGGTCAGCGTGAGGGTCTGCTCTTTTTTATCGCGGATGATATTGACCGGAACCGAAGCCTTGCTGCGGCCGCGCAGAGCGTGTCCGAAGTCGCTGCTGTCGTTCACGGCTTCTCCGTTCACACGGACAATCACGTCCCCTGCCCGGAATCCGGCGCGCTCAGCCCGGCTGCCCTTTTCGACCGAGCGCACCAAAACGCCGTGGCCATTCCGGGCGCCAAAGAATTCTCCAAGTTGGGGGGTAAGATTCTCGACCATTAAGCCGCTGCGCATGGCGGAGTGCACCACTACAACCGAAACCGGGACATCGATGTCTGGTATTGCCGGGATCGGCGGAATTGCCGCCACCGCCGGCATTTCGAAATGGAAGTTTTGCATTTCAGGGCCCACAAATGCGCGCTTGCGATCGGCCAGCTCTGTCTTGAAGCTCATGGGTTGCCCATTGCGGCTCAGACCGATTGCAATCGTGCGTCCCGGAGGAAGTTCGCGGATCATTCGCCGCAGCTGCTCGACGCTTTCTACTTTGTTTCCATTGACCGTGAGGATTACATCATGTTCCTTGATGCCGGCGCGTCCAGCAGGGGCATCTTGGTCGACCAGGGTGACTTCCACGCCGGTTTCTTCCTTCAAGTTGAGAGATGCTAGCCGGTCTGCGGTAACGTCGCGGGTATCCACTCCGAGATATGACCCGCCAAACGTGTCTTCGCTGGAAAAACCGAAGACTTCGGCGGATGAAGCGGAAGCCGTCGCCAAACTCCCCGACCCCAACACTAGGCCTAAAACCAAAATTGTGAATGCGCTTCTCATCATCCACCTCCTTTTGGAGCTAACGGCTGGCTCGGCGAATCTGAATGTTGCCCGAAGCCGTCGTCAACTTCACCATGGCGCCGCCGCCGTTGAGCCCTCCCTGAGCGCTCACCGCTTGCGGACCCCATTCTCCACCTTCGGTAGTTACCTTGATCTCAGAAAAATCTGAAGAAATTGTGTGTCCGTTGGCCATATCAATGTCGGCGCGAATGCTTACCCGCAGCGCCGGGTCGAGATAGACAACGACGTCGCCCGCTGCGGTTTCCAATACCGAGCTCTCATTGGCGCCCTGCCCCGATGTCAGGCGAACGAGAACCGAGCCGGAGCCCGTTTCGGCCCGCGCGGACGGAACACCATTCAGCTCGATCTTCCCGGCGCCCGTCTCGGCGCGCACAAAACCTTTCGCCGAACCCAGGCGGATGCTGCCGCCGCCGGTTTCCAATTCCACACTGCCGGCAACATCGCCAATCTCAAGATTGCCGCCGCCGGTCGAAGCCCGCAACTTGCCGCCACATTGCTGGACCTGCACATTGCCGCCACCGGTTTCCAGGACCGCCTCGCCGTGGCCGGACTGAAGCACTACATCGCCACCGCCCGTGGAAGCGTTGATGTTGCCCCTGATGTCCCGCAGCGTAATCCTGCCACCGCCGGTCTGCAGATAGACTTCGCCACCTACCGAGGCAATGTCCACGTTGTCGCCGCCCGTCTGGGCGCGAACTGTGCCTTTCACATCTTCCACGCGCAGTTGGCCGCCACCGGTTTGGACATCCACCTTGCCGCCCAGGTGCATCGCGGTCACACCCCCACCACGTGTCTCAACGGAGACCGACTCGATGCCGCGAGGGACGGTAATGGAAAACTCTCCGGAGAAACGACGGGGACCATTGCCTTCATATTCCGCAACAATGACGGCCGTATCGCCGCGCACGCTACCGCTCACGTGATAAGCGTTGAAGTTGCGACGTGCCTTTTCTTCTGAGGCCCCTGGAGCGCGGCTATGCAGCGCATATTTGATGTCGGACTGGTCCGTACCCTCGACTGTGACCGAGCCGGCATCCACCTGTACTCTCAAGTTCTTTGCCCCGGCGAGCGTGCCCGAGACTTCGTGCGTCCAGACGCCGCCTTCGTTGCTGATCCGGCCTTCCTGAGCAACCGCAATTCCGGCTGCCAACACCAGTAATGCCGCGATTTTTAAAAGTTTTTTCACTGTGAATTCCACCTCCGCCGGCTCCCCCCGGCTTTCCTGCAACTAATCGATCTCCGGCAACTGCGCCAACTGTGTCCGGGCCTGCGAGCGAATGTACTGATTACTGTCGGACTCCGCCAGCTTGTAAAGCACCTGGCGCACGCTGCTGTCAGCCTTGACCGGGCCTAACAGATGCAAGGCCTGGGTGCGCATGCCCGTGTTCTTGTCATTCAGCAAAGCTTCCAGCACAGCATTACGAACGCGGGTATCGCTCTTCACAAACGGTCCCACGCCTTCGAGCGCCTTTAAGCGCACGCCGGGATTCGAGTCGTAGCGCAGCGCATAAAGCAGCGCCTCACGCACATTCGGGTCCCGCGGATTTTTGGTGAGGATATCGACCGAGTCAATCCGCACGCCAGAGTTGTAATTGCTGCGCGCGGCGTACAACAGAAGCTGCTGAATGCGCTGGTCATTGACCGAACCCTGGGTTTCCAGTGTCGAAGTCGTGTCGTAACGGATATTCACCTTGTCCGTGCCCGGTTCCTGGCTTACCGATCGAATACCTGTAATAGAGGACTCAACAGCAGCAGGCTTCGTTGTGTCGCCCGCATTAGCTTGCCGCGTCCCGAGAATTTTGTAGGTTGCTCCGACACCACCAGCGAATCCAACAATCAGGATGACTGCGGCCAACGCCGGCGCAAACCGCACTTGCCGGAACCAGGCTCCCGGGTCGAAGGTAAGCTTCTGCCAGAACCCGCCCTGCTCGGCCGTTTCGAGCGATTCCTGCAGCCGCATCCGGGAAGCAGCCAGCAGGTTCGCCGAAGGCTCCTGCACCGGCATCCGCGAGAGACGCGTGTGTAACTCCTGTTGCGCCTTCAGTTCCGCCGCACATTCCACGCAGCGTGCCACGTGCTGCTCGAGTTCATAACGTGCGTCGTCAGCCAGCTCGTCATAAACGTAAAGCGCTAAATTCTGTTGTACCCATTCACATTTCATGGCGCTACCTGTTCCAATTACTCTTAAAACACAACGCGTTTATCGCATATCGGCCAGAGCACCACGCAGTTTTTGCGTGGCCCGGAACAACGTGTTCTTTGCGGTATCTTCCGTCGTCTGCAAAATCTCACCCACGGTCCGCAGTTTCAATCCGTGGTAGTGCTTCAATTCGAACACCATTCTTTCGCGCGGCGAGAGCTGGTTGAGTGCCGCACCAATTCTTGAACCTAATTCACGGCTAATCAGGTCATGTTCCGGGTTCGAAGCTGCACGGCCGTCGGCTACCTGCTCCAGCACGTCGTAAGACTCGCCTTCGGCATCAACGGCAACCGGCGCGTCTTCCTTCCGCACTTGACGTTTGCGCAGGTGGTCAAGGCAGAGATTGGTGACGATGCGATAAATCCAGGTGTAGAAGGAACACTCAAAGCGGAACTTTCCGATGTTGCGATAGGCCTTCAGGAAGGCCTCCTGATAGACGTCCTGGGCCTCGGTTTCCGAGCCCGTCAGGTGCATGGCGAGCCGTAGGACCGCCTGATCGTAGTAACGCACCAATTCTTCGAAGGCGGCGCGGTCGCCGCGCTGCGCCTCCCGCACCAGCAGAGTGTCGTCAATACGTTGGTTCTGCCCAGCCATTTGGCCCCGCAAAGGGCCCTCCTGGGTTCCGCTGTTTCGGAGCTTCGAGTTGATTCTTGCAGCGGGCTGCGGCATTTGCCTTCCCGCCAAAGTTACCGCCCACGCATCGGCCGGCATCACCTTATCCCTCTACGCAACCAGGCGCCTTAGCCCTTTCCCGTTGCATAGCTATGGACGCGCCAACTCCGGAACCGTGAGCAAAAAGTGTAGTCCCTAAAGGGCGCCTAAGCTGGGCCTAATTTGCGGCCTATCAACTAGATAACCAGGAATTGCAATCGGGAAGACGTCAGGAGGAAAAGAGCTTAACCACGTAGGGGCTGCGAATTCCAACACCGTTTAAAACAAAAAGCCCCAGGGATTTGCCCTGGGGCCTTAAAGGCGCACGCTTATTCGACAGTTTCTTCCTTGCCGATGACTACCTTGAGATGAGTGGTCACGTCTTTGTGGAGCTTCAGGGGCACGTCAAACTCACCCAGCGATTTGAGCGGCTCATGGACCTGGATCTTACGGCGATCGATATCGAAGCCCTTCTTCGAAAGAGCGTCGGCAATGTCACCTGCCGTCACGGAGCCAAACAACTGGTCCTGTTCTCCCGCACGCCGCGTAAAAGAAACCGAAAGGCCGGCGAACTGTTTCGCGAGTTCTTCCGCGCCCGCTTTTTCCTTGGCGGAGCGGCGCACAGCAGCGGCTTTCATCTGTTCGATGACTGCCTTGTTGCCTGCGCTGGCGCGGATAGCCAATTTGCGCGGCAGGAGATAATTTCGTCCAAATCCCTCCGCGACCTTGACCACGTCGCCGCGTGAACCCAGCTTTGCGACATCTTCCTTCAAAATGACTTCCATAGATAGAACTCTCCAAAGCGATCTATTGAATCCGCTGCCGTTCCTGGCTTAAGAAGCCCGCCCGGCAAAGGGCAGCAAAGCGATGTTACGCGCCTGCTTGATGGCCACCGACAACCGCCGTTGGTGCGGTGTGCAGACGCCGGTCAGACGGCGGGGCACAATCTTGCCGCTCTCGGCCACGAACTGGCCCAGAGTGCGGTAGTCCTTGTAGTCAATGGCATCAATTTTCTCGACGCAGAATTTGCAGACCTTCTTGCGGCGGAAAAATTTCCGGCCGCCTTCCCTGCCCCCGGGACCGCCGGGACGCGGCGGCCGCCGTTCTCCACGGTCGGAGCCGCCACTTGGGCCCGACGGGCCTGGTGATGTAGTCGTTGTCGTTTCGTCAGCCATAATTCTCCTTACCGAAAAATCGTTGTTGAACTGGTTATGCCGTAACCGCCGCGGGCTCGGCGCCAGCCGCCGGGGCACCTTCGGCCGGCGGAGCCGGCGCAGGATTCTTCTTCTTGGCGTCGCGAAGCTTTTTGACCTTGTCCAGGCGCTTGCGCTCTTCGTCGACGCGCACGGTCAGGAACTTGATTACCGGCTCACTGACTCGGAGACGGCGCTCGAGTTCATGGACCAGGCCACCACTACCTTCAATGGTGAGCAGGATGTAAATGCCATCGTGGAAGCGGCGCACGACGTATGCCAGGCGACGTTTGCCCATACGCTCCACGTTCTTGACAGCGCCACCGGAGGAGGTCACCGAGGATTCAAGGGTAGAGATCAGCTTGTCCTGGTCTTCCTCGGCCATATCGGGCCGGACGATAAACATCAATTCATAAGTACGATTCATTTGCTTCTCCAAAATTTTGGCCACTGATTTGCGCGGATCAACGCGGATTCTAAAAAATTATCTGCGTTCCTCCGCGAAGATCCGCGGTTAATCTTCTTTTTCCGGTTCCGGCTTGCGGTTGAACCGGTTCATCGCCGCTGCTGGACCTTCAGTCAAAATTATTTTTACCGCTTCCGCCGTCCGGTCGAGAACTTCGTCGACCACCACCAACTGCGCCTTGGTAAACGGCTTCAAAATTCGCCTCTCCGGTGCCAGCCCCAACCGGATTCGCGTGATCTCCTGCGTCCCCAGGGCACCGATAATGGACTTCATCCCGTTGTGGCCGGCTGAACTTCCCCGTTCCCGAATCCTCATGCTGCCCAAGGGCAAGTCAAGCTCGTCGTAGATCACGATGACATCGCTCTCGGGAGCGAGCTCGTATTTCTCAACCATCTCCCGAACTGAAACCCCACTCAGGTTCATGAAGGTTTCGGGCTTGGCCAGCAGCACGTCTTGCCCGCCAATTACGGCCCGGGCGGTCAACGCCTGGGCAAAACGATTACGAACTTCGACGCCACAATCGTTGGCGATGCGGTCAATGGCGAGAAATCCGACATTGTGCGGCGTGAACTGATACTCGATGCCCGGATTTCCCAGCCCGACAATCAGTTTCACCTGCCACCACCACCCACGAAGCGCCGGGTAACGTCACCTGCCAGCGGAGCGAAGGCCGGTAGCACCGCTTACTTCTTCTCTTTCTCTTTCTCTTTCTTTGTCGGCTCCTCTTCCTCGCCTTCGGCTTCCTGCTTGCCCTTCTTGATGACTTCAGGTTCAGCAGCAACCGCTCCAGCCTCTGCGGCAACAGCCTCCGGCGCCGCAACTTCTTCTTCCTTCACGGTCGTGATGTGCACCACCGGCTGGTCAGCATCGGTGATGTATTTGATTTTGTCGCTTTGTGGAAGATCACCCACGCGCAGCACCTTGCCGAACACCAGTTCACTGACATCGGCTTCGATCGAGCTGGGGATATCGCCCGGCAAACACTCGATTTCCACTTCGCGCAGCATCTGCTCGAGGATTCCGCCCTGCTGTTTAACGCCGGCGGATTCACCCTTGAGCACGATGGGCACTTCGACGCGGAGCAACTGGTCCATGGCGATGCGTTTCACATCGATATGCAACAGAGAACCTTTGATCGGCTCATATTGCCAGTCGACAATCATGGCCTTGGTGTTTTCTCCGGCCATGGTCAGATCAAAAATCGTGTTGTGCCCAGTGCGGGAATGCAGAATTTTGGATACCTGCTTGGGATCGAGCGCCACCGGCAACGAATTCTTGCCCGCGCCATAAACCACTCCCGGGACCTTACCGGCTTTGCGCACACGCCGCGCGTCATTCTTGGTGCCGGGAGTCCGAGCCTGTGCTTCGAGAACGTTGCTTTCAGTTGTCGCCATAATCCATTTCCTGACTTATAGAAATAATTTGCTGACCGAGGTCTCTTCGTGGATCGACTGAATGGCCCGACCAATCAGGCCCGCCACCGAGCGCACGATGATTTTCGGTTCATTCCTGGCCGCTTCACTCAGCGGAATGGTGTCCGTGACTACTACTTCCCTGATGCAGGACTTCGAAATGTTCTCTACCGCCGGGCCGGAAAGCACGGGATGGGAACAGCAGGCATAGACTGCGCTCGCTCCTGCCTTTTCGAGGGCTGACGCGGTCTTAACCAACGTGCCGGCCGTATCAATCAGGTCGTCAATCACCAGACAAGTCCGGCCATCTACATCTCCAATAACATTCATCACTTCGGCCACGTTCATCTCGACCCGGCGTTTATCCACAATGGCCAGTGCCGAATCCATCTTTTTGGCAAAGAACCTCGCGCGCTCCACGCCGCCCGCGTCTGGCGAAACCACCGTTAGATTCGGCAGGTTCAGCCGCTTGAAATAGTCCACCAGCACCGGCGAGGCGAACAGGTGGTCGACCGGAATATTGAAAAATCCCTGCAACTGCGGCGCATGCAAATCCACGATCAGGGCCCGGTCCGCCCCGGCCGTGGTGAGCAGATCGGCCACCAGCTTCGAGGAGATCGGAACGCGCGGCTTATCCTTGCGGTCTTGCCGGGCGTAGCCGTAGTACGGAATCACCGCCGTGATGCGCCGAGCCGATGCGCGTTTGAGCGCATCGATCATCAAGAGCAACTCCATCAGGTGCTGATCGACCGGATGGCAGGTCGGCTGCACTACGAAAACGTCAGCGCCGCGAACGTTCTCCTGGATCTGGACGTAAGCCTCGCCGTCCTTGAAACGCGTTACCAGCGCCTGGCCGCGCGTCAATTCGAGAAACTTGCAAACGTCCTCGCAAAGGGCCTCGTTCGCCGTACCGCAAAAAATCTTAAACCGGTCATCCACACGCGCCCGTTGCGGTTTGCGTTCCGTCTTTTCCTCGGAACTCATGTGAGGCTTTTTCTCCGTCGCCGCAGCTAAAGTCGCCATAAAGGACCCATCCAAGGACCGAGAACTAGGAAACAGCAAAACTTGGCTGGGCCGCTAGGATTCGAACCTAGACAAAGTGCTCCAAAGGCACTTGACCTACCATTAGTCGACGGCCCAGTGGTCTAAATTGTGCCCTTCTTCCAGAGTTTCTAGAGATCCCTAACCCGCCACTTCTTCCAGTACTGCTGCCGTCTCAAAGTCTTGGTCACGACCGCGGCAGTCCCCATTTTGGCCAGCCTAGCTACCGCCCGCTTCGCCTTCCCAAGTGAAGCAAACAATCCGTAGAGTGCCGAACCGGACCCGGAGAGCGAAGCGTAAGACGCCCCAGCTTCGGTGAGCACGCGCTTGACCTCACGCAATTCGGGATACTTAGGAAATACGACCTCTTCAAAGTCGTTTTCGATCCCGGTACGGACGAGGTCGAGAAGTGGGTTCCCGGCCCGGCCCCCGCCAATACTGCCAGGGACACCGGATAAAGCCGCCCCAGCGTTGAACTGGGACATCGTGTTCAGCCACCCCGACAAGCGGTAAGCGAACTCGTTGATTCTACCGGAGCTCTTTCTGGCCGTCAACGCGGAGGACCGGTCCCAGTCGTAAAATGCGTCAGGAGTCGAAACCCCAACCGACGGCAACGCAATTACGCATATCGTTGGCGGCAACTCTTGCACGGGGTAGACTTCTTCGCCACGTCCAACTCCAAGAACCGTTCCACCTGTAAGAAACAACGGCAAGTCGGAACCGACTTCGGCGGCAATCTGCAACTTTTCATGCGGCTTAAGTGTCTTGCCCCGGAGCCGCTCGAGCGCCAGCAGTACGGCCACTGCGTTTCCCGAAGCGCCCCCCAATCCGCCCTGCACGGGCAATTTTTTCTCGATGGAAATTGATACTCTGCCACGGGCCTTGAGCGCAGACATCGTGAACTCGGCGATTCGCCAGCAGGTGTTGGTCTGGTCCCGGGGAACGCGGTCATCCTGACAGTGAATCTGAATTCCCGAGCCCCGCTGGAGTTCGACTCGAATCACGTCATGCAGGGCGATGGTCTGGTAGATGGTTCGCAGCTCATGGAAGCCATCCTCGCGGCGCAGCCCGATAGCCAAGCCCAGGTTGATTTTGGCGAAGGACCGCACCAGGATGCCCATGGTCGAACGATTGTATGTCATTGGGAAAAACGGCCACGGATTTCACAGATATTCGCGGATTTTTGGGAATAGCGATTCGGTCGGGTTTAGTTCGAGGACTAGAAGCGATTTGAATGCATGCCGGAGATGGTCGATCAAGCTCCGTGCAAATCCGTGATGATCTGTGGCTCAGGTTCTCCGTTTGTAGTAGATCGCGAATTCGAATCCGGAATTTGCCGGGAACAACTCCGACACCTTCCGCAGCCGCTCGGCCAGTGGTCCGGGCGCCAACAGGGGATAATCCCGTTCCCGCAGGTCGTAATAGTCGACATCGATGTAAAGCGACAGTAGATAGATCGAGATGGCGTCGGCGAAAGAGGAAGAAAAGAATTCGTTCTTGGCTTTTTCGATATCGGTCGCCCCGAGGGCGGTAGCGGCCTGGCGGGCTTCCCAGGCATCAAGCGAAGTTTCGCCGCGTACATTGGCCTGCGCCTGCTTCCAGACCAGATCGGCGAAGTCGCTGGAAATTCCGGCCCGTTCGACCACCGCGTGCCCGACATTAATGAAGAACTCGAAGGCCACGGAGAACTTGTCATCCATCAGGCGGGTGGAGATGAACACACACTGCGAATCGCCGAGGTTCAAATTCCGGTGGCAGACGGCATGGTCGCTAAGAGCTACGTCATAACGGTCAGCAATTACGGTGTCTTCCCCGTGGTTCACAGTCAGGGGAACGAAGTAGTAAGCCTTGCGTTGTAAGGCCGTTGCAGCCGCATTGGGTACAGCCGCGACCATGCGATCAAGGTCAACCGTTGGGACCGTAACTTCGCCCGCGATGGCATAACAAATGCCGTTAGGTGCCTGCGAAACTGGAGTCTGGCGAACTACTTCCGCGGGGGAACGGGTGATCGGCGGGGCTGCCTGGGACATGCAAATTATTTTATCGCAACCCTGTGCACGAGCCTTCTATTCGGTCTCGATTTCGCCACCCATCATCGATTCAAAACGGGTAGAGGACTTCAGGAAGGCGAGGCGAACTGTACCTGTTGGGCCGTTTCTCTGCTTGCGGATAATAAGTTCGGCGACACCATCGAGTTCCGGTTCGTCGGGCTTGTAGACCTCTTCCCGGAAAATGAAGGCAACGAGGTCTGCATCCTGCTCGATCGAACCGGATTCGCGCAGGTCGGCCAGTTGCGGGCGGTGGTCGCCCGAGCCCCGGCTTTCGGGAGCACGGCTGAGCTGCGAGAGTGCTATGACCGGCACTTTGAGCTCTTTGGCAAGGGCTTTGAGGCCGCGCGAGATTGCCGAGACCTCCTGGGTACGGTTTTCGTAGCGCCGCCCTCCGGCCGACATCAGCTGAAGGTAGTCCACGATGATGATATCGAGGCCACCTTGTGACTGTTGCAGGCGCCGGGCCTTAGCACGCATCTCGCTCAAAGAGATTCCGGGCGTGTCGTCGATGAAGATTGGGGCGTGGGTCAGTTTTTCAAGGGCGTGGGCGATTTTTCGGGTATCGTCCTGCCACAATGACCCAGTGCGGAACTTATGGGAATCGACGCGAGCCGCCGAACAGAGCATGCGCTGCAACAGCGCCTCACTCGACATTTCGAGCGAAAACACCGCGACCTTCTTCTGATCGTTGATGGCAGCGTTTTCGGCGATGTTCATGGCGAAAGCGGTCTTCCCCATCGAAGGCCTGGCCGCAATGATGATCAGGTCAGAACGCTGCAGGCCGCTGGTCATCTCATCAAGGTCGGGATAGTGCGTGGCGATTCCGGTAATCCGTTGGCCACGCTGTAGCAGGGCGTCGATTGACCCGAACTTTTCCTTGATGATCTCCTGCACGCCCATGAAACCGCGGCCAATGCGCTGTTCGGAGAGCTGAAAGATGGCGGCTTCGGTGTCGCTAAGAATTTCTTCCGCAGGATCGCTTTGATCGGCGGCCCGGGTGATGGCAGCATTGGCGGCGTGAATCAAACCGCGCAGCAACGACTTGTCGCGGACAATCTTGACGTAGTGCTCGATGCTCGGCCGGTCGGGAACACCATCGAGCAGGCTGGAGACATAGCCCACGTCACCGATGGACTCGAGTTCTTTGGTGCGGTCCAGTTCCTCGCACAGCGTGATCAGGTCGATGGGCCGGGAGGACTCTGACAACTCCACCATGCGGGCGTAGATCTTGCGGTGCGAATCCAAAGAAAAATCTTCCGCATGCAAATGCTCAGCCGCCTGGTTGAAGGCAAAGTTATCGAGCAGGATGGCGCCAAGAATGGAGCGCTCGGCTTCCACGTTCGCCGGCAGGCTATGCGCGAGACTGTAGTCGGTGGTGGCCAAAGGACATCAGAACCTGGGATGTGAAGTCATATTAGTAAGAATGATCTTGTGGATGCGATTGATGTTGTGAGGAAAAAAGGCGCGATCGAAATCCTGCATGAACGCCCTCGTTTCCAGAATTGGAGTATAGGCGAATAAAAGACGAATCCGCAAGGCAACGGCACAAGGTCCTTCGACTCCGCTCAGGATGACAGAGGTGAGCAGATTTGATGGGGAAGTGGAGGAATGCGTGCGCCTAGTGTTCTCGGGCCGCGCAGGAGCAGTAAAGATGAAAAATGAGGCGCCGCAGCCACGCCACGCGGAAAAAATAAATACGGCTTGGGCCAGCCACCCAAGCCGTATCGCTTACACAGAAAGTCGTTTGCCCGCCTTCCCCACGCGCGAGGCGTTTGAGAACACCTGAAGGAGAGCCTCTCGTTAGAGATTCTCATCACTTCGGGCTGAGTCAACGGCTGACGGCTTAGTCACTCAGTGAAGAGGACTTTAGAGGAGGCCGCAACGCCCGGGCTTCGTTTGCGATTTGCCGCTTCCGAAAACCCTCCGGTAGTTCACCCTCGAGAACAACCGGCAACCGGCACCGCTAACTCTTGCAGGCATGCCAGACATTCCGTGCATGCTCTGGCAAGCACTTTGCTTCAAGGCCGTCGCGGCTTCAATACAAAACTGGCGATGTTTTGTGAGAAAACTGTGGACGACGGGACTTCTTTGTGGAAAGCCACGGAAAAGACGGACGGCACGAAACGTTTGCACCATTTCAGTGGCGAAAGTGACGGACGCCGGTAAAGATCATGGCGAGGCCAAGGCGGTCCGCTGCTTCAACCACTTCCTGATCCCGCACCGATCCGCCCGGCTGAATGACGGCGGTAGCGCCGACTTTCGCAATCTGCTCCACACCATCGGGAAAGGGAAAGAAGGCGTCCGATGCGGCGACGGTTCCTTTGAGCGGCAGGACGGCTTTCATGGCGCCGATCTTGGCTGAGTCCACCCGGCTCATTTGTCCCGCGCCCACGCCGACGCTCTGGCCGTCGCGAGCGTAGAGGATTGCGTTCGACTTAACATGCTTGCAGACTTTCCATGCAAACAGTAGGGCGCGTTTTTCTTCCGGGGTGGGCTGTCGCCTGGTCACAACTTTCAGGTCGGCATCACTGAGCCGCCGGGTATCCGCGTCCTGGAGAAGAATTCCGCCGGAGACATTCTTCAACACCCACTTTTCCGGGAGGGCATCGATTTCTACCAGGCGCAGATTCTTCTTGGCGGCAAACTTTGCTCTGGCTTCGTCGTCGAAGCTGGGCGCGGCAATGACTTCAAGGAAGAGCTTGGCCATCTCTTCGGCGGCTGCTCCATCAACCGGGCGGTTTACACCGATCACGCCCCCAAAGGCTGAAACCGGATCGACCTCCAGAGCCTTCTTATAAGCCTCGACGAGGGTTTTCGCGGTGGCCGTACCGCACGGGTTGGTGTGCTTGATGATGGCGCAGACGGTTTCGTCGAACTCCTGCCCCAAGTCCCAGGCCGCCTGCAGGTCGACGATGTTGTTGAAGGAAAGCTCTTTGCCCTGTATCTGACGTGCATTGGCCACACCGCGGCCGGAGCCATCGGAATACATGGCAGCCTTCTGATGAGGATTCTCACCGTAGCGGAGATCGGCCGTCTTGCGAAACGACAGCCGCAAATTTTCCGGAAACCCGTTCAATGCCTGGATTTTATGGTCGTCCCCAATTTGCTCAAGCGTCGAGGAAATTGCTGAGTCATAGGCTGCGGTGGTAGCAAAAGCTTTCTGGGCCAACCGCCATTTGGTCGCCCGCGAAAGATCACCAGCGGACTTTGCCATTTCGCCGGCGATCGCGTTGTAGTCGTCCGGCGAGGTAACCACGGCAACATCCTGGAAATTCTTCGCCGCCGATCGGATCATCGAGGGGCCGCCGATGTCGACGTTTTCGATCAATTCCTCAAATTTCACGCCCGGTTTCGCTGCAGTTTTCTCGAAGGCGTAAAGATTCACCACGACCAAGTCGATGGGCTGGATGCCATGTACGGCGACAGCGTCGCGGTGCGCCGCGTCATCACGCCGGTGGAGGATCCCGCCGTGCACCTTGGGGTGCAGCGTCTTGACGCGGCCGTCGAGCATCTCGGGGAATCCCGTCAGATCAGAGATGTCCTTCACCGGAATTCCGGATTCGCGCAGGAGGTTTGCCGTGCCGCCGGTGGAAATCAGTTCGACCTTCATGGCGGCGAGTTTGCGGGCAAAGTCGACGAGGCCGGATTTGTCGGTAACGGAGAGGATGGCACGCTGGATAGGCATGGAAAAGAAATTTTAACAGGCGAGCCGTGGAGTTTTGGGAGAGCAGGGCGAATGTTTTTGCCGGAGAAGAACGCAACGTCCCTCCGGGCCGCCATGTCAGGTGTTTTTATTATTCTCGTGCTTAAATTTTTGCTTTGGCTTTCAGGCGAACGTCACCATCCTGCATTTCGACGGTGAATTCGACGGCGTGGCAGCCGTACTGTTTGCGGATTTGCTCGGTCTTTTTTTCTACGAAGGAGGCAAAGCTGTCGATGCTTCCGGAAACATCCTTGCCGGCCTTCTTCTTAGCGTCGGCCAAGGCATGGAAGAGTTTTTCCACCTGGCCGCGTTCGGCTTTCGCGTCAGAGCATTCGACACTGACGGCGTCTCCTGCGCCCGCGGCGGCGCTCATGGCAGCAGCACTCACACCATAGGCTTTGTGGGTGACCTCAGGCTCTGCCGGACGCACTCCTTGTACGGAGAGAAGAGCATCCTGCGGCCGACGGTAGCCTTCCTCGCGAATCCGCCCCTTCTTACGCCACAAGTCGCTATAGACCGCGTAACGCTGCGCCATTTCGTTGTAGCGATAGCGCTGCATGAAACTCATCCGTCCGCCGTCGCTGAATTTGCGGAGCAGATTCAGCACCTTCCACTCCAGGTCGGTGGGTGGTTTCTTCGTAGGATTGCTGAAGTAAATCTCGTACTCGATCTTCAGTCTGCGAAGGTGGGAGTCGAGTAGAGACAACTCTTCATCGATGGCCAAGCGGAGATCTCCAGCAACTAGTCTAGGATGCCTGAGGCATGCGGGGGAGGTGCCAGGCGGCCACGGAAGGGATAGAACCAAAGTACCTGCGGGGACACTCTTGCCGCCCGTCAAAAGCGGATTCCTCCGCTTCGCTTCGCTCGCGTCGGAATGACAATGCCTTTAGAACAGACGCCACTTTACTTCTTTTCAGTAAACAAGGGCCGGGCCATTTCCTCCGGCGAGGCGGTCTCAGGATGCTCGGCCTTCCACTGCATGGCAGCCGTTATGCGCGTAAGCCCGCTGGGATGATCGAAGAAGACCATTTCTTCCAGTGGGCTGGGCTCCATCTTGCGATACTCCCCCAACAGCAAGTCGACGTTGGCTTCGGCGTCGGGCTGATGGGCCGCGTTGAGACCGTACATATCGGCCTCAAATTCCATGGTCCGGGTAATGGTGTTGTCAATCGGGGTTGTGATGAAAAAGAAGAACAGAATGATAATCATCCCCAGAGGAAGGACAGCCACATCGCTGATACCGCGGATTTCCCAAGCTTCCCCCCAGCGCGCGAGAGAGTAGAAGATTCCCCAATTCAAGAAAGCAAAGCCGACAAGCAGCATGATGCCGCGGAGGGCCAGGGCTTTATAAAGATGATTGAGTACGTAGTGGCCAATTTCGTGGCCCATGGTGGTTTCGATCTCGGGGATCGTACAACGCTTCAGCAGATTGTCGTTGAGGGAGATGCGCATAGTCTGCCCGAGCCCGCTGACATTGGCGCTGACTCGATCGGATTGCTTGGATGCGTCGAACTCGTAAACATCCGTTGCCGGAATGCCGTTGGCCCGGGCCATGCTGAGAATAGGATCGCGGATGGTCGGGTCGTGCAGAACTTTGTAGTCATTGAATAGAGGTGCAATGTATACCGGCGCAATCAGGACGACCAGGGCCAAAAAGGCAAGACTGAGGACAGCGCCCCAAACCCACCAGTTCTTGCCCAGCCAGCGCACCAGGGCAAACAGTGGCACCACCAGAATTGCGGCGAGAACGACTGAAACCGCCAAGCCAATCAACTGTTCGCGAAACCACGGCCCGAATGACTGATTGAGCAGCCCATACCTGTGCTCGCGGAAGTAGCCTTCGTACAGCGTCATGGGAAAGGTAAACACGCTGAATAAGAGGACGAACTGCGCCGAATAGAGCACGGTTTGGAGCCACTCAATGCGCGTGAAGCCCTCCGCCAGGTTACGCATTCGCGCCGACCAGCGAAAGCGCAGCATTAGCCACAGAACGAAAGTAGCGAGCAAGACGTCCCAAAGCAGGAGCCAGTAGCCGCCCTCAAAGTAGGCATTCGATTTCGCGCGCTGCGACTCGGGCATCTTGGCGAGATAGGCCTGAACGGCTGCGTGGACGTCAAAAGCGGGCATGGATGGCGGCGGAGTTTCTGCATTCGCCACGCCAGCCAAACATGCCGACAACAAGACCACGAGGCCAAGAAGCTTCTTCATATTAAGACTCGAATTAAGACTCGAAATTACGCAGCCGGTTGAGCCTCATCGCGCTTTACCCACTTGTAAGCCGCCAGCGAATTCCGCCAGAAATATTTCTCGGCTACAGTGTGCCCTTTGCCAAGGAAATATTCTCGTACCAAGGCGAAGCCATCCGCAAAGGGGAGCCATTGATCGCTGTTCGGCCAGTCGCTGCCGAAAATTACCCGGTCTTCGCCGAAGACGTCGAAAACCTGGTCAAGAGTAGCGCGGTAAAAACTGGGCTCCCGTGGAATCTTTCCATCCACGCGGCGGAAGACCTCTGAAACCTTCGCGTAGACCTGTGGACGCTTCCCTAACTCGCGCAGATCAGCGTGATAAGCCTTTGACTCGGGGGTGTTGCTGGGCAGCGACAGCTGCGGAAGGTGGTCGAGAATAACTCGGAGATTGGGCGCCAAGTCGGTCACCCGCAAGGCGGCGGCAATGAGCGCCGGCGTCTGGTTGGCGGTGTCGAGTGACAAATCAGCCTCGGCCAAGGCCCGCAATCCGTCGACGAAGTCCCGGTGAGCAATTTCCTTCCCGAGATTGCGGCCCCAAATATTGCCGTAGCGAATTCCGCGAAACAGCGGATTGCGATGAAACCGCTCGAGCTGATGGCGGAATTCCGGCTTGCCGGGTTCGAGATCGCCGACAGTAGCGACGATGATCTTGTCTTTTCGGGCGAGATTCAGCACCCACTGGTTGTCCTCGAGCCAGGGACTGGCTTCGACCTCAATTGCTCCGACAATGCCATGAGGCGCGGCAATCTTGCGATACCGGGCGGGTAATGCTGGCTGATAGAGGATGCCGTCCTGTTTCGTCGGCCAGGGCACGCCTTGCGGGCGCGTCGTGTCGAACAAATGGATATGAGAATCAATGACCGGTATCGATTTGGCGGAACCTTGGGCCAGAGGCGCCAGACACACGGCCGCCGAAGCACCCCCAGCTACTGCAAGAAATCTTCTTCGATTCATAGACGCTGAAAGCATAAACCCCGCGAATAGCTTTTGGCGTTGTCAACAAAATGGATTACACTTTGCGCCACATTGCCCGCTGAGCCCATTGCTGCTTTCGTTCGTAGTCGGAGGAGATCAAAGTGAAACGTCAGATGGCCCCATCCATTCGGGAGGATTTTGACCGCCGCAAGTTTCTTTCCGCCGTGGGCAAAGGCGTAGGCCTGATGGCCTTGACCTCCTCGGCCGTAGCTTCCCTGCTCAAAGACGTGAATGCGGCGACCCAGGAAGTGGCCCACCTCTCAGCGGAGCAGGCGGCCGGCAATGAGGATTTCTGGGCTGCCATTCAGCAGGCGTTTTCGGTGACCCGAGGAATCGTCAACCTGAATAACGGCGGAGTCAGTCCCAGCCCGCGCATCGTGACCGAAGCGATGGTGCGCTACACCTGGCAACAGGAGGACGCCACTGCGTACACCATGTGGCAGATTCTCGAGCCGCAATCGGAGACGATTCGGGTAGGCCTGGCGGAGATTTTCGGTTGCGATGCAGAAGAGATCGCCATCACCCGAAACGCCTCAGAATCGCTGGAAACGTTGGTCATGGGTATGGATTTCAAGCCGGGCGATGAAATCGTGACCACGACACAGGATTATCCGCGGATGCTGACCACGCTTCGGCAACGCGAGCTACGCGAAGGGCTGAAGCTGAACTTGGTCAAGGTGCCGATTGCACCCAAAGACATTAACGATTTGGCGACGCCGTTCGAGCGCGCCATTACGCCGAAGACGAAATTGATTCTCATCTCGCACCAGATCAACATCACCGGCCAGATCATGCCGGTGCGCAAGGTTTGTGAAATGGCGCGAGCCAGGGGCATTGAGACCATTGTTGACGGCGCTCACTCCTTCGCGCAGTTCAACTTCAAACGTGACGATCTGCAATGTGATTATTTCGGGACGTCTCTGCACAAGTGGCTCTACGCGCCGAAGGGGACAGGGATGCTGTACGTGCGGCGGGAAAAGATTCCTAAAATATGGGCTTTGATGGCATCGGAAGACAAGAACAAGAACGATGTGCGGAAGTTTGAGGAGATCGGCACGCATCCGGCCGCGCCGCGCCTTGCGACGGGCGAAGCAATTCTCTTCCACAACGCAATCGGTGGAAAGCGGAAAGAAGCGCGGCTGCGGTTCCTTTCGCGCTATTGGATGAAGCGGCTGAAAGATGTTCCCAAAGTTGGATTCAACACTTCATTCGACGACTCGCAATCGTGCGCGATTGCCAATGTGAAGGTCGAGGGGATCGATCCGACGGCGATTGGTGACTACCTGATGGCGAAGCACAAGGTCTTCACTACGCCCATTATCCATGAGGAGTTTACCGGGATCCGCATCACGCCGAACGTTTACACAACCTTGTGGGAACTGGACCGGTTTTGCGACGTTATGGAAGCGATTGCAAGAATAGGGCTGCCGAAAGCGTGAGCAAAGCAGTCACGGCAAGTGGAACCTGTTAGTGGCCGAAGATATGGTATTCGGTAGGCAGCGTTGATGGATGATTGCGAATTGATTTCAGTTGCGAAACTATGAGTCAGAACGAATTGAGACCAGTCGGTATAGGACTCGAGCCAGATTGGGGCGAGAGGAGGAAAGTGGTGGTCACCCTCTTAGAGGGAATGCGGCGCGAAAATCATGAAAGAAGAAAAGCCGACCATGCATGAAATCACAAGACGCGATCTGATGAAGATCGGTGCCCTCGGTTTGGCGTCGATCAATCTCCTCGGCGAAAACAGCTCCTCTGTAGAATCGGTTGACCTCCTTCGAGATTTCATCCAGCCTCCTGACACTGCCCGCCCATGGGTGTACTGGTATTTCATGGATGGGCATTTGAGCAGGGAAGGTATGGCAGCCGACCTCGAAGCCATGAAGCGGGCGGGAATCGGAGGCGGAATATTTCTCGAGGTTGGTCTGGGGCTCGCACCTGGGCCAGTTGAATTCATGAGCCCTCCCTGGCAGGATCTGGTGGCGCGTGCATTTTCCAAAGCCGACGAGTTGGGGTTGCAGCTTGCGCTTGGATCGGGACCAGGGTGGTGCGGTGCCGGCGGTCCTTGGGTGAAGCCCGAGGACTCGATGCAGCATCTTGTATCCAGCGAGACTTTGATACAAGGCCCAAGCCGCTTCGACGGCAAGCTGTCACGGCCGGTGCCCCGAACACCTTTCTTCGGGGAAGAGACGCTCACCCCTGATCTGCTCAAGCAATGGCGTGATTTTTACCGGGATGTGGCAGTTCTTGCCTTTCCCACTCCAGTTGATCGTGCTCGGATCAAGGATGTGGATGAGAAGGCTTTGTACACTCGCGGATCCTATTCGTCGCAAATACTCGGCCCGTTCACCACGCGACCGTGGGTAAGACCCTTGTTGCTGACTTCCGCACACTACCAGGAAGTAGCTCCAGAACAGTGCATCTCAAGGTTGCGAGTGCTTGATCTCACTGACAAACTCAGGCCGGACGGGTCTCTGCTATGGGATGTGCCTCAAGGAAGCTGGACTATCATGCGCCTAGGGCGCACTCTCACAGGACAGACCACCCGACCGGCTCCCAATCCTGGGCTTGGACTGGAAACAGACAAGTTCAGCCGTGCCGCGATTGATTCGCATTTCGAAGCTTATGTGGAAAAGCTGCTCCGGCGAATCGGCAACCGGAGACATTCTGGGAGTGGACTGACAACGCTCCATTTTGATAGCTGGGAAATGGGTTCGCAGAATTGGAGCGAACAATTCGCGGCAGAATTTTCCAAGCGCCGCGGATACGAACCGTGGCCTTATCTGCCTACTTTCAGCGGCTACTTCGTAGAAAATGCGGAAGTATCCGAACGCTTCCTTTGGGACATCCGGCAAACGGCCCAGGAGTTAGTCATAGAAAATCAGGCTGCACGCCTGAAGGAGCTGGGGAAACGGCATGGACTCCAATTTTCTCTCGAGCCTTATGACCTCAATCCCTGCTCGGATCTGCAGTTGGGTGCTGTGGCAGACGTACCGATGGGCGAGTTCTGGTCCAAACTAGACGATTTCTCCACCGATTTCAGCGTGGTCGAAGCCACCTCCGTGGGACATACATCAGGTTGCCGGATCATCGCGGCAGAATCGTTTACCGCAAGCCCCAATGACACCTGGCTGCAACATCCAGCTTCCATGAAAGATCAAGGCGACTGGGCGCTCTGCGCGGGAATAAACCGCATCGTCTTTCATCGCTTTCAGGCGCAACCATCGCCAGCGCGCTTTCCTGGAATGACCATGGGGCCGGAGGGAGGTTATGGAGTGCACTGGGACCGAACTCAGACGTGGTGGAGCATGGTTCCCGCCTATCACTTGTATCTGAGCCGTTGCCAGCAGATGTTGCGTCAAGGGCTCTTTGTCGCGGATATCCTTTACCTGATTCCGGAAGGCGCGCCAAATGTGTTCCTGCCGCCGCCGACTGCCTTCCTTCCAGGGAAAATGGCTGACAGGCGTGGCTACAACTTTGATGGCTGTAGTCCTCAAACTCTAATATCACGCGCTTCTGTCAAAGACGGAAAGATCGTTTTCCCAGACGGGATGACTTATCGCCTGTTGGTCCTGCCACAAGTCGAAACGATGACGCCGGTCTTGCTGCGAAAGATTGTGCAACTGGTCGAAGATGGAGCATCGGTGATCGGAATACCTCCTCAGAAGTCGCCCAGCCTGGTTGGTTATCCGGAGTGTGACCGCGAGGTGCAGGCATTGGCTGTGAAGCTTTGGGGCTCCAGCAGCGAAAAGTCCCCTCGAAGGGTTGGCAAAGGCAATGTGTGGTTCGACGCTGGGGCAGCGCGAACGCATACTGGCAATCCGTTGGCAACATCGAAATGGATTTGGACGGGGGAGGCCGGAGGCGAAACTCAGCGATCGGTTACACGATACTTCGTCGGCTCCGTCGATATCGAGGAAGCGAGCAGGATCGACACCGCTGAGATTGCTCTTACGGCCTGCTCATCATTCGAGCTCTTCGTCAACGGGCGGCGTGTGGCGGCCGACAATGACTTTAGAAGAGTTCGCCGGGTGGACGTTACTTCACTCATGGTATCCGGCAAGAACTCAATTGCCGTGATGGTGAAATGGGAGAGCGAGAAGCATACGGCGGCTCCCGGTCTGATTGGGTCATTGACCGTGACTTTCACTGATGGCAACACTCGAATCATAACTACGGATAGGTCGTGGAGCGCATCCAGCGCATTATCAGGCTCGCCGGAAGTAGTGAAGGAATTGGGGGAATTCGCGGAATTGCCATGGCGGCTTGATGACCAGGCGCTTGAAGAGAAATCGATTTATCCAAGCTATCGAACCACCGCAACGGTACTGGAGCATCTCGGCGTTGTTCCCGATTTCGAAGGCGGCGGCGGAGTTCGATTCATCCATCGCCGCGATAGTGACCAGGACATCTATTTCATCGCCAACCGCGAAGCGAAAGAAGAGACAGCAACGTGCAGTTTTCGTGTCCAGGGTCGACAACCGGAATGGTGGGACCCGATCTCGGGAAGACGCCGCGATTTACCTCACTTCAAAACTAAAGATCAACAAACTTTGATCTCACTCCGTTTGGCGCCCTACGAAAGCGGGTTCGTGATATTTCGTCGGCCGGCCAAGGGTTCGGTGACGCAAGAAAACTTTCCTCAAAGAGAAATTCTTGCGACAATCGCCGGGCCTTGGGAGGTTGCCTTCGATCCCAAGTGGGGCGGGCCGGAGACAGTGATCTTTGGCGAACTTGAGGATTGGAGCGTGAGGTCAGAGACACAAATCAAGTACTACTCAGGCACTGCCATTTATCGTACAACTTTCGATTGCAATTTCGATCTGCGCAGAAATCGATACTCAATTTTCTTGGGCAAGGTCCACAATATCGCGTCCGTCAAACTAAACGGCCACGATTTAGGAGTTCTCTGGTGTGACCCCTGGCGCGCGTCGATTCCGCCTGGAATGCTAAAGACGCATTCCAATAAACTCGAAATCACTGTCGCAAATCTTTGGGTGAATCGGCTCATTCGAGATAGCGGACTTCCTGTCGACCAAAGGCTTACGTGGGTTCCAGACAATCCCCTTCGCCCGGATACACCACTGCGCGCGTCCGGCCTCCTGGGGCCGGTCCAAATTGAAGGTATCAAGAGTAGAAATGGTTAGGTGTATTTCTGAGGACTTGGGTCTGAATCGGATCCAACCCTGATTGGGTAATTTAGATTGGCGGAAGCGAGTGGGAGTCGAACCCACCATCGTCATCGCAGGGATAACGATCGCCGGTTTTGAAGACCGGGGCGATCACCGGACCACATGCGCTTCCGATAGCCAGCTTGCCACGATTCCGGTGCATTGCAAAGCGCTTGTTCTCCCGCCGGACAGGCGTTCTGAAGGCAATTACGAATCAGTAAACTCTGTTGACCGTGGAAAAGGTGTGAACGCATCGTGAGAAAATGTTTTCGAGTCCGATTTTTTTCGGCTGCGAAGGCCGAGAACACTGGTACTCGCACGCAAATTTTTTTTTCAATAGCACGATCTTGCCATTAACATTCGCGCTACTTTACACGCGAGTGCACCTGCCGTTACGATTCAGTTCGCTCTTGAGTTTCGCTTTTGATTTTTATTGAGAGCGTTTTCGTGGGTCCCCCGGGCGGACTCGCTGTACGGTACGCCACTTCGGAAACGAGCAATGAAGCCAAAAAGAACGATCCTTTGTGTAGACGACAACGAGCAGTCCCTTTCGATTCGCAAGATTCTCCTGGAAACCCGAGGTTACCGCGTACTTGCTTATTCTCGCGCTGATGAGGCCCTGGAACGGTTCAAGCGTGGCGGGGTCGACCTGCTGCTTACTGATTTGAACATGCCCGGGATGGATGGGGCGCAGCTAGTGCAGGCGGCCAAAACAATTTCGCCGCAGACTCCGGCAATTCTACTTTCGAGCAAGAACCGGTTGCATGATCACAACAGCCAGGCGGATATATTTCTCAGCAAGAACATGTATGCGCCGGCCGACCTGCTGGAACGTATCCGAGTGCTGTTGATCCGCAAGCGAGGGCCGAAACGGGCGGACGTGCGGGCGCAAGCTACGTCTCAGGCCGGCGCCGCCTGACACTCGGGGATTCCCTGATCCTCTCCACAAATTGCTTCATGTAAGATCGATGGCGTGAGCGCCTTCATCGAAGCCAAGGAGTTGCGCAAGACCTACCGCGTGGGCAAGATCGATGTGCCTGCCCTTCGCGGTGTTTCGCTCAGCGTGAGCCGGGGAGAGTTTGTCAGCATCGTCGGCCCGTCGGGGAGTGGGAAATCCACTCTCTTCTATATGTTGGGCGGACTGACCCGGCCGAGTTCGGGGCAGGTCATTATTGATGGCGATGACTTCGCCCAGTTGTCTGACGGCCAGCGAACCGAAATGCGAAAGCGCAAGATTGGGTTCGTCTTCCAGAAGTTCAATCTGCTGCCAACGCTGAGCGCCGGTGCTAACATCGACATCGCGTTGGACATCGCGGGCACTATGGGCAAGAAAGACGCGGCTTACTTCGAGAAAATCATAAAACTGCTGGGCCTGGAAAAACGGCTGGGACACCGCCCTTCCGAGATGTCAGGCGGCGAGCAACAGCGAGTCGCCCTGGCCCGCGCTCTGATCAACAAGCCGGCAATCGTGCTGGCCGACGAGCCCACCGGCAACCTTGATTCCAAGAATTCCGATGCTGTATTGGCCATGCTCCGTCAATCCAAAGAAGAGTTGGGCCAGACGGTCTTGATGATCACTCACAACCCCGAGGCGGCCGCTTACGGAGATCGAATCATCCATATGCGCGACGGCGAAATCGTATCGCCAGAAAAAGATCCGCAATGGGTGGGCCAGACTCACTAACACCCGCAACCTGATTTGGATTAATCGTTGGCCGCAGAGGGAACGACATCCGCAACCAACGGGGCCAGAACGTTCTCATGCGCGGAACGATCGGAAATCCACTCCCATGCCCGGCGCCCAGGTCCCAGGGTGATACAGTGAGCCTCGGAATATTGCACCAGGCGAGTCAAGACCGTCGTTATGGACGCGAGCGGGTCCTTGTGTCGCACTAAGAGTTCTGGGGCCACTTCCTGTATCCGGTCGCGCACCTGGCGGGCATTCAGAGGGACCGATGCTTCCATCAGAACCGAGCGACAGGCGCGGGTAAATCCGGAATGGCGCACCGTCCTGCGCTCGAGCAATTGAAGCAGCTCGTCGCTCAAAATGGATTCCCCAAACATATCAGCGAGGCCCGCGAGGGTCTGCTTGATTGTGCCCAACCGCTTCATGAGATCCGCACGCTGCTGGAGCAACTCACGGATCTCACGCTCGGCGGCGCGAACTATGCCATCAACGTGAAGCCCGGTGGAACTAGCTTGCCCGTTGCCGCTGTTCATCTTCTTCCTCCGAATAAGTTGTTACCGTCTTCCTACGCTCACAGAATGCACCGCAGAATACTTCTCTGCTTCGCGAGCCTTGACTAGGTAAAGCTCACTGCCGCTGGAATCACGCTCCGTCCAGATCTGAACCAGAACGTGCTGGCCGTTTATGGTCGCGAACTTGAGCGAGGTATTGGGCGCCGGTTGCGCCGCTTGAGCCGTCCCCGTCACCACGGTAAGCAGATTTCGCCCGCTAATGTCTCGGACCAGAAGCTGGTGGTCCCCCGGCCGCACAAAGGCGTATTCACCGGCTGGAAGTGTCCTTTCTCCGACAACAAAATCGAAGGGGACCCTGGCGATAATCTTGCTGTCAGCGGTTTGCGCGCTTGCGGCGGCAGCCAACAACAAGACAGTTAGAGCGAGTGTAGTTGCGATGCGGTTCATATCTTTTTCCTCCGAATTAGCGGCATTGATCGAATAAGCTGCGATATCCCGATGCTTTCCAGTGTGTCGAAAGCCCCACGACGGTGATATCCGCTTCTTGTTCTCAAATCGATTTTGGCCGTAACTAGCGATTGGACGTTCTACGTATTCCATGAGAACTATTGTTTGTCTTCATCGCTTGGATGAACTATTCTCATGGATCATGGACGTGCAACTTGAACTACGGCACCTAAAACTGCTTACCGCCATCGCCGACACCGGAAGCGTTACCGATGCGGGAAAGCGGCTGCACCTTACCCAGTCGGCGCTGAGCCATCAACTGCGCGACGCGGAAGGCAAGCTGGGGACAGCACTGTTCCTGCGATTGGGCAAGAAGATGGTGCTAACCGAGGCAGGCGAAGAGCTACTGACGACGGCGCGTCGCGTGCTCGACGATCTGCACCTGGCTGAAACCCGCGTCCAGGGCCTCAACGGCGGCAAGCGCGGCATGGTCCGGGTATGCACCGAGTGTTACACCTGCTACCACTGGCTGCCTCCGCTGCTCAAAAAATTCCACGGACGCTTCTCTGAAGTCCAAGTCAACATCGATCTGAAGTCCACCAACCGGCCGGTGGACGCAGTGCTCGACGGCGAACTTGACGTTGCCATCGTGAGCACCCTGCCCAAGAACAAGAGCTTGCGCGTCACGCCGATGTTCGAAGACGAAATGGTGCTGGTGATGTCCCCCGAACACCGTCTCACCAAGTCGGAAACCGTATCGCTCAAGGAACTTGCGGGTGAAACTGTCCTCGTCTATCCCCCCAAGGAAGAAAGCACGCTGCTGTCTCTTCTGCGCCCGGCAAAAGTTGAGCCGGAAAGGATCCTTGAAATGCCTCTGACCGAAGCGATCGTCGAACTGGCCAGCGCCGGAACAGGCATTGCTTTCATGCCCCGCTGGTCGATCGCTCCTCATGTCGACTCCGGACGAGCGGTAGCGCGCCCATTGAGTGCAAAAGGCTTCTTGCGCCGCTGGTACGCAGTCACGCTGCGCAATCGGCCGGCCCCAAGGTACCTGACGGAATTTCTCGAATTGCTCAGCACCTGCTGTCCCAAATATGCCCGGCGGCTGCGGCCCGCTTCCTGAGCTCAAACCAAGCCTGCGTTGCAGCCGCCCGGCTTTCCAAGCCAGGCGGCTGTTTTGCTCAGCGGCGGCCTGCCACGATCCCGTGAATTGACGGATGCTTGGCGGCTTCGAGATTGGCGTGCGCCTGGTAGAGCTCGATGCCGGTGTCGTAGTCCGCGGGCCAGACCTGCACCAGCACGTGGTTGCCATCGACAATGGCGAAGCGCAAGGTGCTGTCAGTGGCGGCCTTGTTGCCGCCCGCCATGGATGTGATCACCGTCATCAGGTTCTGTCCCTGTGCATTACGCAGCAGGAGCTGGTGATCGCCGGTGCGGACAAAGGTGTATTCACCGGCGGGAAGGGTGGCGCCATTGACGACAAAATCAAAAGGAACTTTTGCCGTGAGTCTGGGCTCGTTCATCTGGGCGCCTGCCAAAGGCGCCAGTAACAAGACACAAAATGTGAGTGATGTGGCTAACTTCATGGTGTAGTTCATGACCTCTCCTCTTATAGCGGCCTCCAAGTGTTGACTGTGCGCCACGAGAAAACTGCGCAGTTGTTCACAAATTGTTGTGTTGGCCGTTAGTGTTCCCTGAAGATAAGTCCAGAGTGACTCCGGAACAAGATGGCAGATTTGCCATTCTCAATAGGTTTTCGCGCCAACGCAAAATCCGGAAACGACCACGATGAATATTGACGCGCAGACCCCGGAAAATGCCTTTGGCTCGACTTCGGCACACAAAAACATTTAGCTTGAATTGCTTGCCGACGCCGCGACAATCCGTTGCCGACTACCTTGCCGACTTCCCGAAGCGCGGCCACGATCCCGCCTACGTTCAACCCAGGGGATACAGAACAGAACGCTGGAGCTATCGCGAGGTCGCGGGAGCTGCATTTCAATTTGCGCATGAATTGAAGGAGCGCGGAATCGCCAAGGGAGATCGGATCATGCTGTGGGGGCCGAACTCCGCCCAATGGGTAGCGGCGTTTCTCGGCGCTGCATCGATGGGCGTGATTACCGTTCCCATGGACGACGCAGCGGCAGCCGATTTCGCCGCCAAGGTAGCAGCACACGTGGGCGCGAAACTAGTGGTGATATCGGAGGCACACGCCAATACGCTTTTGACACCGGCGCTACGGTTCGATGACCTGCAACCGTCGGGCCACCATCCATCGGGCCCAGTTTTTTCATCCGGAGAGATTGGCAGAGATGACATTCTCGAAATCGTTTTCACTTCGGGCACAACTGCGGAACCCAAGGGTGTGGTCATCAGCCACGGAAACGTACTGGCCAACATTGCGCCGCTCGAGGCAGAGATTGAGAAATATTTGAAGTATGAGCGCTGGTTTCATCCCGTGCGTTTCTTAAATCTGCTGCCGCTGAGCCACGTGTTTGGACAGTTTCTCGGAATATTTCTGCCGCAACTTATGGGTGGGACGGTCGTCTTCGAGCACAGCATGAAGCCGGGGGAGATTTCCGCCATCGTGCGCCGCGAGAAGATCTCAGTCGTGGTGTCGGTGCCTAGGGTGTTGCAGTCTCTCAAGGAAAAGCTCGAGCGCGACGTGGAAAGCGAAGGCTGGCGGGATGGGTTCGTGCGCCGCTGTTCCCAGGCGGAAGGAAAGAAATTTCTGCGCCGCGCC
>JADMIO012770999.1_pt1 | contig 35218 bp, 32 predicted proteins | sample 8958161 | NCBI WGS metagenome assembly JADMIO01 (sample SAMN16585339, study PRJNA669376) | soil metagenome | isolation source: Crop rotation soil | place: USA: Cullars Rotation, Alabama | collected 2011
ATTTATTATTGCAATTTAAATCAATATACATTATACATTATACGAAGTTATATTCGATGCGGCCGATCTAGCAGAAAGTCAAAAGCCTCCGACCGGAGGCTTTTAACTTCTGTCACCTAGGTTACGCCCCGCCCTGCCACTCATCGCAGTACTGTTGTAATTCATTAAGCATTCTGCCGACATGGAAGCCATCACAAACGGCATGATGAACCTGAATCGCCAGCGGCATCAGCACCTTGTCGCCTTGCGTATAATATTTGCCCATGGTGAAAACGGGGGCGAAGAAGTTGTCCATATTGGCCACGTTTAAATCAAAACTGGTGAAACTCACCCAGGGATTGGCTGAGACGAAAAACATATTCTCAATAAACCCTTTAGGGAAATAGGCCAGGTTTTCACCGTAACACGCCACATCTTGCGAATATATGTGTAGAAACTGCCGGAAATCGTCGTGGTATTCACTCCAGAGCGATGAAAACGTTTCAGTTTGCTCATGGAAAACGGTGTAACAAGGGTGAACACTATCCCATATCACCAGCTCACCGTCTTTCATTGCCATACGAAATTCCGGATGAGCATTCATCAGGCGGGCAAGAATGTGAATAAAGGCCGGATAAAACTTGTGCTTATTTTTCTTTACGGTCTTTAAAAAGGCCGTAATATCCAGCTGAACGGTCTGGTTATAGGTACATTGAGCAACTGACTGAAATGCCTCAAAATGTTCTTTACGATGCCATTGGGATATATCAACGGTGGTATATCCAGTGATTTTTTTCTCCATTTTAGCTTCCTTAGCTCCTGAAAATCTCGATAACTCAAAAAATACGCCCGGTAGTGATCTTATTTCATTATGGTGAAAGTTGGAACCTCTTACGTGCCGATCAGATTAAAACGAAAGGCCCAGTCTTTCGACTGAGCCTTTCGTTTTATTTGACCATGTTGGTATGATTTAAATTAATACGACTCACTATAGGGTCAGTGCGGCCGCGACTTCAAGTCACGTGAATTCCAAGCTTCGGATCCCACTGTGCTGGAAAGCGTGGCTAAGATGAGAGGTAGTCCGACCGCCGCGACGCAGGCGATGCGAACCAATCCCAACGTTTTTAGTACGTTTCTAGTCATTAGTTTCTCCATTGGTTTGGTTAGGTTTGGGCTAGGCATTAGTGAAGTTTACAGAGGGAGGCAAGTTTTTTTTTCACATTTTTGAATTTTTTTTGAACAGCCGCGAACAGCAATTGTCGCGCCTGCTACCCCAGTCCGTGGCCGGTTCTATCGGGTTTCAGGTCCGGTGCCTAGAAAAAAATTCAGCTTTTTTCGCGCTGGCTTAAACCACGGTTTCAACCTCAAGCCGACCTTCAATTTCCCATAATCTTGAGGTCCTGTAAGACGTTGGTTGGTGGCTGATTGCATCCTGTTCTGGGGCGCACGATAAGCAGACCCTGCGCCGTGGATGCTCTTTCCGGTTGTCGGCGGCGGCGATTAATTGCAGCGTGATCAGATGTTCACCGGGTTGATTGAAGAAGTTGGGTCGGTCTTGTGGATTCGCGCTACCGACCGTGGGACGCAGTTGCAAATCGCGGCTCCGAGGATTGCGGAAGAAGCGAGAACGGGTGACAGCATCGCGGTCAATGGCTGTTGCCTTACCGTTAGTTCGCACCGCGCCGAACAAATTACGTTCGATCTGCTCGATGAAACGTTACAGCGCACCAACCTCAAAAACGTCAGGCGCGACAGCATCGTTAACCTGGAACGGCCGATGAGTGGTCACGGCCGTTGGGGCGGACATTTCGTCCAGGGACACGTGGATTGTTCCGCTCCGATTATTTCGTTCGAAACGTTAGGCGCTGATTACCGGATGGAGATCCGATTACCTGGGAAATTCAATCATTACGTCGCCTGGAAAGGCTCAATTGCGGTTAACGGAATTAGCCTAACGATTGCCGAAATTCTTCCTGACAGTTTTGCGGTTTGGCTGATCCCGCACACCCGGCGGGCGACGAACCTCCACATCGCCCAAACCGGCGACCTGGTGAACCTTGAATTCGACATTCTGGCAAAGTACGTCGAAAAGATGACTTCACCGTATCTGGAGACCGATTGAGCGAGCGGGGGCGTCCCGCGCCGGATGGGCAGCGAAGATTGATTTTTTGCTCAAACTAAGGAACACTCCGCCAGATTCATGCAGCTCGTATCTGCGTTTTCGCGCCCTCAGACTGTCCCTCCGGTTTCGGCTAGCGTGCCAAAGAGAAATCTTTGGATTCTAAGCAGCTGGCGGGATCTGATTCTGTACGTCGGAACTCCCCTGCTCATTCTGCCCTTGTTCGCGTTGGCTCAATGGCGCTGGAGTGCGCAAGATATCTATCTCTTCGTGGCGGCTTTCGGAGCCACCGGCCACCACCTGCCCGGCATGATCCGCGCCTACGGCGATCGGGCCTTGTTCGAACGCTTTAAGTGGCGATTCATTCTCGCGCCTATTTTTCTCCTGGCCGTTTGTACCGCCTTCACCTGGTGGGATTTAAAAGGGATCGTTCTGATCGTTTTTTTCTGGGGAGTCTGGCACGGCATGATGCAGACATACGGCTTCTGCCGCATTTATGACGCCAAGACCGGCTCATTCGCCGCGCTGACCCGACGGCTGGATTTTGCGGTTTGCGCGATCTGGTTTGCGACCGCGGTCCTTCTGTCGCCGCAGCGCCTAACGGATACATTGGATACCTACTATGCCAGTGGCGGTCCTTTCATTCCGGCGGTGGCGTTGCACACCATGCAACAGACAATGCTCATCGCGGCGGTGGGAGTGTCGGTGCTGTTTATCTGCAACTACGGCTGGATGTGGGTGCGCGGACAACGGCCCAACCCGGTCAAAGTGGCTCTGCTGGTAACCAGCGTGTCGTTCTGGTGGTACTGCAACAACGGGGTCACCAATATCCTGGCCGGCATCGCGCTGTTCGAGGTGTTTCACGACGTTCAATATCTGTCGATTGTTTGGATCTATAATCGTAACCGGGTCGAAAAGGACAATTCGATTGGCGGGTTTATGCGCTTTGTGTTTCGCCGCAGTGGCTCTCTACTCGGCTTATATGTCGGCCTGGTGCTGGCGTATGGCTCGCTCGGCTTCCTGAAAGAAGTGCAGATCGACGTAGTGAAGCGCGCGCTGACCGGGTTGGTAGCGGCATCCGGCCTTCTCCACTTTTACTATGACGGTTTCATCTGGAAGGTTCGCGACCGCACTACGCGTGAGCACCTTGGCCTAACGGCAGGCGCCGCGGCCAGCGCGACTAACGTCACTCACATTCTGCCGGGCTGGCTGCTTCACGGCCTGAAGTGGGTCGCAATCTTTATCGTGCCGCTGGGCGCGCTATGGCTGGGTCAAACCCGAAGCAAAACCGCCGAAGTAGAAAGAATGGCCTGGATAAAGTCAGGTCTGCCTCAAAGCGCGCGGGCGCACGTCAAATACGGCACCAGTTTGCAACAGGCTGGTCGAGTCGAGGACGCGGCAGCCGAATTCCGAACAGCCCTTGCGCTGGAACCCGACGCCGACGGCGCCGATTACCGGCTCGGACAGACGCTCGGTGACCTGGCCAAGCCCGAGGAAGCGGCGCAGCATCTGGAGCGAGCGCTACAGCTTGATTCGCGGGACGCGGACGTACACGGTGAGTACGCCACGGTATTAGAGCGTCTGGGTCGCAACGAAGAAGCTTTGGCCGAGTACAAGAAGGCGATTCAATTGAATCCCAAGGCAGCGCGGGTTCACTACAATCTCGGTATGTTCCTGGCTCATCAAGGTCGCGTCGACGAAGCCATTGCTGAATTTCAAAACGCCCTCAGGCAAAATACCAATCTTCCGCACGCGCATTATTACCTGGGGCGGGCGTTATACGAAAAGGGCGACCTGCAGGGTGCAAAAGCACACTACCTGGAGACTGCACGACTCGACTCCGTCGCGCCCGTGCATAACAGCATAGGCGTGATCGATCTGCGTCTCGGCCAAGTGTCGCAGGCTATCGACGAGTTTAACGAAGCGCTGCGTTTGCACCCGGACGACGCCGCGGCGGCGGAGAATCTTCGGGTTGCGCGGTCGGGCTCGAATCTCCCCTCACCGGCCCCGAAATAGCCTTCGGCCCGCAACCGAGCAGCTGCGGCAGTAAGGTCCATCGCTACTACTCTATTATAATGATGGATTATAGAGTTCCCGGGGACAGACGGGTCACTTTGCCCCCATCCCCATGAACACAGCCGGAATCGTCCGGACGAGGATTTTGAAGTCCAATCCCAGGGACCATCGGTCGATATAGTCGAGATCCAGTTTCACCCAATCCTTAAAATCTTTGACCTGGTTTCGACCGCTAATCTGCCAAAGGCAGGTGAGCCCCGGCTTGACGCTGAGCCGCCGGCGCTGAGCGGTATTTTCAAATTTCTCGACTTCGTAAATCGGCAGCGGCCGCGGACCAACCAGGCTCATGTCCCCGAGCAGGACGTTCACCAGCTGGGGTAATTCATCGATACTGCTACGTCGGAGCCACCTGCCAAAGGGAGTGATTCGGGGGTCATCCTCTACTTTGAACACCGGCCCGTTCATCTGATTGAATGGTTCCAGTTCGGCCTTGCGCATCTCAGCGTCGTCCGACATGGAACGGAACTTGTACATGATAAATGGCTTCCCATGTTTTCCGGCGCGCTGCTGCCGGAAAATGACCGGACCCGGTGACGTAATTCGAATGACCAGGGCCACAATTCCCATGGGTAGGCCCAGCACCAGCAAGGCGACGAACGCGCCGACTCGATCGATCAGGTCCTTGATAAACAACGTCCACGAAACATCCGGCGTGGAACGGAAAACCAGCATCGGCCGGCCTCCAAATGCGTCCACGTCGGCCTTAGCGATGGAAGTGCGGATGAAGTCGGCGACGAGCCAGGCCGGAACTCCTTCCACTTCGCACGCTCCGATAGCCTGCTCGACGCGGTTGAGCTGGCTATGGGCAGCGGCAAATATCACGCGGGCGACCGCATGCCGGTGCATCGCCTGGATTAGATCGGACAACGGCTGATTCTCGATGTCGATCCGGTCCACGATGTCCATCCGAAGCTTCTGTTCAGGGGTAAAAGTTTGCTCAAGCGCGGCGATGTCTTCCGGCAGCCCGGCCAGGAGCACTGGTTCACGTAGTTCTCCCCGCAGTGCCCGGCGGCGGATGTGGCGAACGGTTAGTCGTTCTTTGGCCAGCAAAACCCCGGAAGCCAAAGCGATGAATATCAACGGCATGGACCGGCTAACGAGCGGCAGACGCAGGAAGATAACACACGCACTAACGATGATGCTCAGGTAAATCATCGCTCGCACGATCTGCATCAACGATTTCCATTTCGACTTCTCGAAGGGCGATTCGTAAAATCCCTGGAGATCGAGCAAAATTGGCCCGAACAGCATCACTACGATCAGCAACCACGAATAATTGCCGAAGGGATCAATTGATTGGCTGAGCTTGAACCAGTAGGTGGAGTACCACCGCAGCGTGTGCGCGGCCAGCAGCGAAAATGCCAGCAGGAACGAATCGATCAGCTGCTGGATCTGGGTGTTTAATTCCTGTCTTCGTGCGAGCATGCTAGGAGCTACCAGCGTTCACGCCAGTCCAGTCAGTAAAGCTGAAGTAAGATATGCCACCGCCGAAGCCGGTCAAAGTTGCGGCCGAAGTTGTTAAGCTGGTCGGGGTTATCTCAACGGCCGCGGACCTCCGTCTGGCTGTGCAGATGCGTCCCAGACCCGACCTTTTCGAGCTCCGGCTCGACTGTTTGTTTGAGGTAAAAAGCCTCGGACAGAAGATCGCGAAACTGAAACGACCGCTGGTCATCACGGCGAGGCATCCCCGCGAAGGCGGAGAAAATGATCTTCCGGCTCCCACCCGACGTGATCTCCTGCTGACCTTTTTGCCTGCAGCGCGATATGTGGATATCGAGTTACGGTCGGCCGCCACATGTCGATCGGTAATGGATCGGGCACGGCAGCTCGGGGTGGGTACAATCATGTCGTTCCACGACTTCGGAAACACACCGAGCGTGGGCAGTTTGCGTGCCAAAACGACCCGGGCGCAAGGGTTCGGGGCGGCGGTGTTCAAAGTTGCTACGAGGACGGACACCCCGGCTCAACTGGGCCGATTGATTCAGTTCATGGCCACTGCTCCGCCGGGGCTACCGATATCAGTAATGGGCATTGGCAAACTCGGGGCAATGTCTCGCTCGCTCCTGGCCCAATCCGGCTCGGTCCTGGCCTACTGTTCATTGCGCGGATCGCGAATCGAAGGTCAACTTTCCTTCGACCAACTACGGCGGGCGATTCGGCCGAGCAATCCCTGATCAATCTGTCAGGCTGCACTCCGAGTCAGGCACGTATAATTTGAGGGAACCAATGGATGCGTCCACGATCTTGCCAGATCACGTGCCGGTGATGCCGCTGCCGGGAGCGTTGTTGTTCCCGCACGCCCTGCTGCCGCTTTATATCTTTGAGCCGCGTTACCGCGAGATGTTAGACCACGCGCTCAACCATCATCGCATCTTCTCAGTGGCACTCGTTAAACCGGATCGGCCGGAGTGGGAATCTCCGGCTGATTTCTTCCACATTGCGGGGGTTGGACTGATCCGGGCATGCGTCGAACGCGATGATGGGACTTCAAATCTGATCTTGCAGGGATTGGAAAGGGTTCGATTTACCTCCTTCGCGCAGGACGAGCCTTTCCCCATCGCCACGATTGAGCCGATCGAATCGGAATCGGAAACGTCGGTGGAAACAGAGGCGCTGGCCGCCAAAGTCGTAGAACTCTATTCCCAGATCAAAGGCGACGGCCGGGGCCTGCCGGAAAAAGTCGACCGTTATCTCTCCGACTTGAGCGATCCTGAAATGTTAGCGGATTTGGTGGCGGCGACATTTATCAATGACGCTTTGCGTCGCCAGCGGGTGCTGGAGGAGCGTTCGGTCAATCAGCGGCTGCGGCTGGTTATTCAATACCTGCGCGACGAAGGCGGCGCCGGCATGATTTAATCAGGTCCCCTCCTCCGATCGTCCGTTACTTGTTGGATACTGGACCGGCCCCGACCAGCCGCGCGTATTCTTCCATCAAGTAGCGGTCGGTCATGCCGGCGATGTAATCGCACACGGTGCGATGGAGGCCCTCCGCTTCGATCCTCCTGGCAGCCGAATCGCCTAACAAATCAGGACTGGTGATATACGCCTCGAACACTTTTCGCAGCATCTCGCAGGCACGTTCGTTCACCTCGGCCACTCGCGGATGATAATAAACGTTCTGGTAAAGGAATTTCCGCAGATTGGAATTACGATTTCGGACTTCGCTACTGTAACAAATCAGACGAGCGTTGTTCGTTCGAACCTCATCGGCAGAGGCCGCGCCGGAATCTGCAATTGCCTGAGCGCTGGAGCTAACCACGTCCTGAACCTCGACATCAATGATGTCGCGAATAATCAGTTTGTGGAGATCGGGTTCATGAGCATCAGGATGGCGCTGACGAACACGCTCATTGCTGTTACTCCAGGCCGCGTTCGCCTCGAGTTGGGCCGGAGTGAGAATTTGGAAATCGACCGCGTCATCCAAATCGTGGCTGTAATAGGTGATCTCGTCCGCAAGATCGGCGATCTGCGCTTCCAGTGACGGGAAACGGTATTGGGTGAGACCAGCCCGGCGCGATTCAGCGGTGTGGCTGACATTGCCTCCATCACTTGGGGAGGGTGGCTCATCGAACTGATAAGCGGTATCGTGCTTTTTGAGCCCCTCCCGAACCTCGAAGGTTAGATTCAGGCCCGAGAAATCGGGATAAGGATCTTCCAGTAACTCCACCACCCGTAAACTTTGCCGGTTATGATCGAACCCGCCGTGTTTGACCATGCATTCGGCCAGCATTTCCTCCCCGGAATGACCGAATGGAGAGTGCCCGAGATCATGAGCGAGAGCGATTGCCTCCGCCAGGTCCTCATTAAGCCCCAGGGCCCGGGCGATAGTCCGACTAATCGAGGCTACCTCGATCGAGTGAGTCAGTCGGGTCCGCAGATGATCGCCGGTGCCGTTTAGAAAAACCTGGGTCTTATATTCCAGCCGTCGAAACGCACGCGAATGAATGATCCGGGCGCGGTCGCGCTGGAATTCCGTTCGGTAGGCGTGACTCGGTTCCGAATATTTACGACCGCGTGAATCTCCGGATTTTTGGGCAAACGGGGCCAGAGTACTTCGTTCTGTTGCCTCCATCTGCTGGCGGGACCGGTAAGCGGCAGAACTTCGCGGGAGGGATCCAACTCGCGGCGATTTGCCTATTTCCATGTCCGAAGACTAACGATCCGTTGGATTCGATTCACGTTTGATGTCCTCTCGCAATTGTCGCTGAGCCTTGCGCGCATTCGCGGAGAGCATCAGCAGATCGAAAATGGCCAGCAATATTGCGGTTACGGTCAACCACGCGCAAACCAGCCAATAAAAGAGGAACCAGCCGGCATGCTCATGAGGATTAAGCGCTTGTCTGAGAAGAGTCGATCCGCAGATCATTAATATGAGCGCTGCCGTCAGCACGATCACCATTACGCGACGCCTGGTTCGTTGGTCGCGAATAATGCCTCGGGTTGCATGCACGGCAAACGAAGCATGCTGCAAAGGCTTCTCTTCAGGCGTTTCGTCGGTGAGCATCGAATCCAATAGGTTGGCCGCCACTCCCGTGCGCGGCGGTGAACAATTGTACAGTCGCCAATCTTGATGTAAACCCGTCGCGAGCGACCGACTGCGAGCCCGCCTAACCGCCTAAAATCGCTCGCGAATCGGGCTTCTCACCCGCCGGATAACCTGCTTTGCTCGATTGCATGGGCAAACCCAAGGGCCGCACCGCCAATAAGAAACGGAAGACGTCCGTCACCGCGCGCAAACGCACCCGTTCCAAGCCAACCGTAGTTTCGAAAAGGACCGTCGAAAGCCGACCGCGCCCCGAGAAAGCCGCGATTCGCAGCGCCGCTTTCGCCAAGGCTATCCTCGATGCAAAATCGTACACCGCAGACCCTGCTTCGCTCCGCACCCTGTTCAAAGAAGCTTCCATCAAGGCCGCCCAGATCCCGAAAAATGCATTGGAAGGACTCGGCCCGTATTTGCAGGCAATGCTGCGGTTACTTCGCGCTTATGCGGGCGGCGATTACCGCAAAATTCCCAAGGATGCCCTGCTGACCATCGTCGCGGCCATCAGTTACCTGGTTGATCCGTTCGACCTGATCCCGGATGAGATTCCATTCCTGGGATATGTTGATGATGCAACTGTGATCAGCTTCGCGGTCTCCCGCACCCGGAACGCACTCGATGCATTCATGCTCTGGGAAACCACCGGCCACTGAGGATTGGTTATCGCGAAAGGGCGAACAGGCCTGTCCACTTTTCTACCGCGAACCGTCGGCCGCGCGCGCCTTGTATAAACCAAGGCGTGATTCCATGGTTTTAGCGAGCCCGGAATTGCCCGCGGCGTTGGCCCGGTCAACTGCGCGGCTCACGACTTCCACCGCTTCACGATAACGCCCGTTTTCCGCATATACTGCTGCGAGCGTCCCAAGAATCTCGGCATCGTCCGGTTTGAGTTGAACTGCCCGCTCGTAGCATTGGATCGCCCTCGGCACTTTCGCCTGCCGCTCGAGCGCAAGCCCGAGGTTATACCAAAAATCCCCGCTATTCGGTCTTAGTGCGACGGCTTTCTCGTACTTTTCAGTCGCTTCCGGGATCCTCCCTTCAAGGATCAGTGCGCTGCCGAAATTATTATAGGCTTCGGCATTCTCGGGTTTGAGTTCGATTGCCCGCTCGTAATTTTTAATAGCTTCCGGCACTCTACCTTGACTTGCTAAAGCGTTTCCCAGGAGGTCGTAAGCTGCGGCATAGTCGGGTTTAAGTTGGATAGCCTGTTCGTAATACTGAATCGCCTCTGATATCTTTCCTTCCCGGGCAAGCGCATTGCCAAGGCTGTAGTGCGCCTCGGCCATATTCGGTTTGAGGCGGATAGATTGCTCCAAGTGTTGAATCGCTTCGGGCAGTTTTCCTCGATCGGTCAGCACGTTTCCGAGATTATTGTGTGCCATCCAGGCGCCGGGATTCTTTGCTAACGTATCCCGCCAGAGTATCTCCTGGTCGCGGTAGATCTTTGTTTGTTGCCAGGTCAAGAACAGGAGGACCAGGACCAAAACCAAAGGAAGCATCTGCACCTGTTTCGGCAACCGGCACAACGCTGGGCCTAACAACGCAACAATGCCCATGCTCGCCAGATACTGAAAGTGATCCGCGACGAACGAATATCGGAAAAAGTAGACATTAAAGAACCCCATCACCGGAAAGAGCGATATTAAGAAGTAGCTAAAGGCGAAAAATCCTGAGCGCAGCCGTTCATCCTTGCGACCTAACCAAAGCGCGCCCCAAACAAGCACCACCGCGACCGCCGGCAGCAGAGCGATAACGCCGGAACCGACCTGCCAACGAGGATAAACGAAAATGAGGGGATGCGGCCAAAGCAGCTTGCCCAGGTAAAACCAAACCGCCTTGCCGGCGCTGGCAAAACGTTCAACTCCGCTTTGCGACCACTCCGTTCCCAGGGCCGCCGAATGAAATTTCTGCTCCCACACCGTCCACACGCTCGCTGCCATCGATAGCGCCGCGACGGGTAAGAGCCAAATTACGTTGCGCCAACTCCAGCGGCGTTCTTTCCACCACCAGCAGAGCCCCAGCGCCACCGGCAACATCACCGTCGATGCCTTGCTGAGAATTGCCAGGGCGCCGCACACCAGGACCAGGACGTAATTGACAGCCTTTCCTTCTCCGTCTCGCGCGACAACGGCCCGCCACTTTAGAAAAAACAGAATGGCGAGCAGGTAGAAGAAACAGGACTGCGTATTCTTCAGCTCGGTAATCCACGCCACCGATTCGACCTGCACCGGATGCAGCGCCCAAAGCGCCCCGCCGAGCCACGCGCCGGCGACGTTCAGACGTAAGAGGATCCGCCACAGCAACACGGCATTGGCTGCGTGGACCAAGACGTTCACCAAATGGAAGAAGAACGGATTCAATCCCCATATCGCGTGCTGAATCCAAAAGCTGGTGAGAACAAGCGGATAGTAGACCGCTGCCGTCGTGGTCCAGATTTCCCGCAACCCCAGGGGCCCGACGATACAGCGGTTTGCGGTCAGATGCTGGTCGTCATCCCAGATGAACCCGGCTCGCAACGCCGGGAGATAGGCCACCATGGTTAAGACCACCAGCAGAACGGCAAGGCCGATCGAATTCCGTGTCTGTTTCGTTAACCGAAGACTTTGGTTCACGGTCTTTTCGCGCCCGGAAAATTTTTGAACCAGATCAGGTGAGTCCCCAGAGATAATGGCCGGCGAACAGATTGAGATTCCAGATCGCGGAACCAACGATCACAAGCTTAAAGGGTATGGACAAACATTCACGGTGCGCCCGGTAGTTTCGCAAAAGCAGATAAAACAGTAAGGGCAGAAAATCGAGCGAATAACGGTAGCCGAACTGACGAAAGCCCACTGCGTAGTAACACAGGATCGGCAGCGCGATAATAATCACGGTTCCGAGGATTAACCGTGATGTGCGATCGGAGCAGCGCAGGCTGAAAAGGCGCGCCAGCCAGGGACTGGTGACGAACATGCTCATACCCCACGGATTGGCAGCGAAGAATGGAGCTTTCAGAACCAGTGTGCTACTGGCGGCCAAAATCGGTACCGGAGCTGCCAGCAGAAGCGCATAAAGATTCATCGGCACATGCCGAAGATTGAGAATACCGATGTTGCGCGCGTTCGAGGCGATATCGGGGATGATTTGGTCTCTGTATCCTTGTTCGAACGCATTTCCGAAGCGCGCATAATTATAAAGGAGAAGCAGGGACAGAACGATCAGACAAGGGAGTATCGCGATTGCGATCGCCCGAAGTTTTTGTGATGTGGCCTTGCCGGGTGCGAGAGCGACTTCGCCGATGAACCAGAGCAATGCCAGCGCTGCAGTGGCCCGTGTGGCCAAACAAACGGCACACAGTATTCCGATCACCACAGGCCGTCGTTTGCCGCCCATCTCCAGGATGGCCGCAAGAAGAGCGACACAAGTGATGACCTGCGCGAAGTACCAGCTCCACGGCCACAACGCCACTCCGAGAAACGCGCTCGAAAAGCAAAAGCCGAAAGCCGCGTAGGCCGAATCAGTACTGGCGTACCCGAGCTGACGAGCAATTCTGAAAACGGTTACGAAAACCGCCAGGACCAATCCGATCTGGAGGTATCCCTGATAAAATGTTTGTCCCATCCATGAACAAACAAGCTGAAATGGCATCAGCAGAACCGCCGGTGCTGGACCGAGTGGCCAATAATACCGACCACCATATGGTGTCGTGTCGTCCCAATTCCCGCCGGGAGGTTCAAGAAAATCGAGCCTTCCGTGACAAAAGGATTGGGCAAGAAATGAAAATTGTTGCTCGCTGCGGACGGTTAGGTTCAGCCAAACCGTGACTGCCAGGAAAGCGATCAGCGCCAGCGCAATTACGATCCGGCTGATCAGCACATGGTTCTCGCGCTTCTCGCTCATGTTTCGAATCGCATCCGACCGCCCACTTCAAAGCAAGCAACAATTCGGTGATCCGAATCGTCTGCGGGGAGAAGACGCCGCCAACCTGCGTTAAACCAACAGGAGTGCGGGATTTTCGAGCAGGTGACGGAGTTCTTTTAAGTATTCCGCACCCAGCGCGCCGTCGATCACGCGGTGATCGCAGCTCATCCAGATCGACATCCGGTGCCCCACCCCGATCTGGTCACAATCATCCACGACCGGCTGCTTGGTCATGGCTCCGACTGCGAGAATGAATCCTTGCGGCGGATTAATAATTGCAGAAAAGCTGTCGATCCCCATTCCCCCTAAATTCGACACGGTGAAACTACCGCCCTGAAATTCCTCCGGCTTCATTCGCTTGTTCCGCGCCCGCTGGGCAAGATCCTTAGCCATCGCACTCAGCTCGCGTAACGATTTGTTCTGCGCTCCGCGAATTACCGGAGTCAGAAGACCGTCGGGAAGCGCTACCGCAATTCCAAGATCGACATCGGCATATTGGACGATCGCGTCACCATCAAATGAGGCATTGACCTTCGGGACTTTGACCGCCGCCTGGACGGCAGCCTTCAGGACAAAGTCGTTAACGGTGATTTTCGAAGTGTCGGCTCCTTCGCCGGCAGATTTCAACTCGGCTCGCGCTGCCATCAGGGGCCCGGCGTCGATGTTGATGTTCAGATAGAAATGCGGAACCGGGCCCTTGCTCTCGACCAGCCGTTCGGCAATGCCTTTGCGCATTCCTGACAAATTGATCCGGGAACCTCCGGCTTTGGCAGGACTAGATGCCGGCGCTTTCGACGTGGCCGCCGGCTTTGATGGAGCTGCGGCTCCGCGATCGCCCTGTGATTTCGCAGCCCCCCGTACATCCGTTTCGGTGACGCGGCCGTCAGGACCGGTGCCAGTGACGCTGGCGAGGTCAATTCCCAGCTCGGCTGCCACCCTTCGCGCAACCGGCGAGGCTTTCACCCGCGCTTCTTCACTGGATGATTTTACCCCGGTGCTCGGCTTGTCCGCTGGTTTCGAAGAAGGTTCGCCCTTCGAACCTTTAGCTCCAGCCGCACCCTGTTCTTCAGTTCCTTCCGGAGGTGCCGTATCTTCGTCGCGTTCCTCGGCCGGCGCCGGCTTTTCGGTTTCAGTCTTCGGCTTCTTCGCCGACGGCTCAGCTGCTTTTTCTTTCTTCTCTTCTTTCGCCGCAGGCTTTTGCTTTTCTTCCGCCGGTGCCTCACCGGGTTCGCCGATAAACGCAATTTTGTCGCCCACGTTTACCTTGCCGCCTTCTTCAACGTAAATCTCGGTCAGGGTCCCGTCTTCCGGCGATTCCCATTCCATGGTTGCCTTATCCGTCTCGATTTCGGCGATCACCTCGCCGGCCGTTACTTTGTCGCCCTTCTTCTTTTTCCAGGCGACAAGAGTTCCCTCGGTCATGGTGTCGCTCAACTTGGGCATCTGGAGTTCGGGCATTTTAAGAAAGTTGAGAGTTGATGGTTAAGAGTTGAGAGACGAAACCCGAAACATGTTCAGACGTAGCACACCTTTTTCACCGCGGCCATCAGCCTGTCCATGTTAGGCAGAACCGCCTGTTCGAGCCGCTCGTTGTAAGGCATCGGCACATCTTCCTGTGAAACGCGGAGCACCGGCGCATCAAGCTCATCGAAAATGTTCTTCTGGATCCGATAGCTGATTTCAGCCCCGACTCCGCAAAATGGCCGATCCTGTTCCACGATTACGACCCGGTGAGTTTTTGCGACCGAGTTGAAGATTGCCTGTTCGTCCAGTGGTCTGATGGACCGAAGATCAATAACCTCCGCGCTGATGTCCTCCTCTTCCAATTGCTGCGCGGCCTTCAAAGCCAGAGGCACGGTCTGAGCATAGCAGATGATCGACACGTCAGAACCTTCCCGTTTCATCTCCGCCTGCCCGAGGGGAATTAGCAGTTCCTCATCCGGAGGCTCGACCAAGCCTTTCGAGCTGTAGAGCAACTCAGCTTCCAATACGAGCACGGGATTGTTGTCGCGGATTGCTGTCTTGAGCAGCCCCTTGGCATCTCTCGGAGTGGCCGGGGTGCAAATCTTCAAACCTGGAAAATTGGCGTAAAGACATTCGGTAGCATGCGAATGAGTCGCGCCAAGCTGGTGCGCCGGTCCGTTAGGCCCTCGAAATGTGATCGGAATGTTGAATTGGCCGCCCGACATCGTGAGCATGTTAGGCGCGTTGTTGACCACCTGATCGAACGCGACCAGCGAAAAGCTGAAGGTCATGAATTCAACGATCGGCCGCAGCCCTACCATCGCGGCGCCGATTCCCATACCGGCGAAACCATTCTCGCTGATTGGAGTATCAATGATGCGGTTCGCTCCAAATCGTTCCAGCAATCCCTGGCTTACTTTGTAGGCGCCGTTGTATTCGGCCACTTCTTCACCCAGCAAAAACACATCGGGATCACGTTCCAGCTCTTCCGCCAACGCCTCATTCAAAGCCTGTCGATAGGTGATTTCCCTCACTGGTTCGCTCCGTTCACGAAGGTGTAATCGTACAGTTTCTCCAATGGCGGCTCGGGACTTTCCTCGGCGAATTTGACGCTGGCCAGCGCGGCCTCTTTGGCTTCGCGGTCGATCTTGTCGAATTGCTCGTTAGTCAATTTGCCTTCCCGGGTCAGTTGGGCGCGCAAGCGAATAATCGGATCGTCCAGTCGATATTTTTCGAGCTCGTCCTTGGTCCGATAGCTCGCCGGATCGGACATCGAGTGCCCGCGATATCGGTAGGTCCGGGCCTCAATGAAAGCCGGGTGCGGCTCTTTCCGAATGGAGCCCACTATCTCGGCCATTTTGTCGCGCACTTCGCGGAAGTTCATTCCATCCACAATGTCCGCCGGAATGTCGTAACCTTCGGCGCGATCGACGATCTGTTTCAACGAGGTGGAACGCTTCACCGAAGTGCCCATGGCGAAGAGATTATTTTCGCAGATAAACAGGATCGGGAGTTTGTATAACGCTGCGAGATTCAGCGCCTCGTGGAATGCGCCCTGATTGATCGCGCCATCACCGAAGAAACAAAGTGTTACCCGGTCTTCTCCACGATATTTCGATGCGAATGCCATCCCCACCCCTAACGGAACGTGCGCTCCAACGATGGCGTGTCCGCCGTACATATGATTCTTCCGATCGAAGAAATGCATTGAGCCGCCGAGGCCCCTGGAGCATCCGGTTTTTTTGCCAAACAACTCAGCCATACAGGCGTTGGCGCTTGTGCCCTTGACCAGGGCGTGAGCGTGATCGCGGTAGGCGGTGATGAAATAATCGTCGGGCCGCGTGGCCGCGGCCGCACCAACCACCACCGCCTCCTGGCCGATGTAAAGGTGGCAAAACCCGCCAATCTTCTGCGACTGATATTGCTGGCTCGCCCGCTCTTCAAAGCGGCGCAACAGCAACATCAGCGAGAGCATTTCGACCTCGTCGCGCTCCGCCGGCTGCATGAAGTTAGGCGGTGCGAGAAATCGCTGCGCGCGAGGGCGAGCGCTCGAGGTTTCGGCCGAAGTTAACCGTCAGAACGAAGAGGAAAGTGAAGAAGATGTTACTGACCAGCGAGTTTCTGAAGAACATCCAGGTGGGCGTTGCACTGTATTGAGGCAATCCCACGGTCAGCGCCTGGATGAGACCGGCAACGGTTTTCTGATACCCGGGGTCGCTCAACCATGAAAAGATGTTGGTCAGAACGTAAAACACAATGGACGCCAAAATCGAAGCCGGCAGAAGTGTCTTCAACGAGGGCCTATGCTGCAGCGCCAGGCCAATGCAACAGATGAGGGCGAACGCGAAGTAGCGGCAGATGATTTGCGAGTCCAGCAGCGAGGCGTTGTAATGATAATTCAACACGGCATCGCTCAGAAACAGCGCTCCGAGAGGCACCGTGAATTTGTATTTCCGAGGAAAATAAGCAGCGCAACAAAGTGCCAGCGCGCTCCCTGGCGCAAACTCCGATAGCCAGGTGGTTCCGGAATGGATCATCAGCCCTGTCGCTACACGATAAACGACAGCCAGCAGCACGAGCACAAACGCGAAAATCATCGGCAAGAACTTATCCCTCCTGTGCGATATTCCAATTCCATTTGAAAGAATTAGAGCAGCCTCTGAGACCTGATTCCGTCAACCCCACGGACCAGGGCACAGCCCAAAGCCCAATCTAATTACTTGGCTCCGGCCGCTGCGTGTCTCTGAAGTCGGGCCTTCCGGCGCCGAGCCGCGTTGCGGTGAATAATTCCTCGCTTGGCTGCCTTATCGATGGCCGAAATCAAGGCGCGGACTTTCTCTGCATCCGGCTTATCGCCGCCAAGCGCACCTTTTTGTAACGTTCTCAGACGGCTAAGCCCGCTTCGATTCCGAAGCGAACGTTTGGTAGTTTGCCGTGAACGTTTTGCTGCTGATTTCGTATTCGCCATGACCGGAGGTAGTGGGCCCGCACCGTCGCGGCCACAGGGCAAGTTGTCAAACGCCGTCTGGAAGAAGATCGGCGGTCATCCGCCTTGTCCTCCTGCGGCGAGACAGGTAGACCGCCGCGACAGAATGCCGCGCCGTCGTTACGCGCGCGGATGGTTTTGAGAAGCGACGAGAGTCTTGCGTGAGGAAGAGACCGGCTTATGGCCGCTGGCCGAGTTGACCCAGTCGGCCGGATGTTCCTCCGGCTTCGTCACCACCGTTTGCGGCGCCTTCGCTTTCGCGACATTGGGCAGTTTCGTATCGATGATCTGGACAATTGCGCCTAACGGAAGCTGCTGGTACAGCGCCTCCACGTCTTTGGATTTCATCCGGATGCAGCCATAGCTCGCAGGGCGACCAATGGCCTTTTCCTGCGGAGTCCCGTGAATGTAGATACAGCGAGCGAATGCGTGAGCATTCTGTTGCTCGAGGCCGCGAAGCCAAATGATTCGGGTGATCACTGGATCACGTCCCGGAGCATTTGGCACTAAAACTTCACCGGTGAACCGGCGGTTGTGAAATACGGCACCGGTCGGGGCGTGGTCACCGATCTTCTGGGCGACCTGCAGAAACCCAAGCGGCGTGGTCATGTGACCCCAAAAATCACCTAAACCGTATTTGGAGGTCGAAACTGGATAGATCGCCACGCGTGCGCCGTTTTGAAGCAGCATCAGCTTCTGCTCTTTCACGCTAACGATCACCGTATTCTGGATCTCCGTGGGGGGGGACTCCGCGCCATAGGCGCTGATCGCACCCAGGCAAAGGAGCGGCAGGAGGGGACGGAACATGCGCGAGCTTTTACTCAAAAATCGCCATTTGTCACGCAGGAATCGGAGTGGCAGCGCGGGTCCCGGAGAAACTGAACTTCGGCCACCAGGCAGCAAGAGAGCAAAGCGAGACATACAGAAACCCGCCTTGAAACATGAGCAAAAAAGGTACCGAGAGAAATTGGCCATGGGCCACCGCGAACCAGACAAAGTAGCTGAAATATAGGGCAAATGCCATTTCTGCGAGGGGTAGTAGCGACCGAAGCGGCATGTATTTGCAGCTGCGCCACGCTTGCGCCTTGCGTTCGATCCCATACTTCGGCGTTCGCTTAAAATCGGACTGGTGATTGAACACGGCCTCGAGAACCGCCCTGGCGTTGTTGAGTGATAAACCAACCCCCAGCGCCAGCAGACAGGGCAAAAGAAGAATCTCCTTGAGCCAGCCGCGAGGATGCAGCTCCCGTTGCGCGCAGATATAGAAGACCGCCACCGACACGGAAGCCGTCAGGAAGATCGGCACGTCGATAAGTAGCGTCCGGAACCAGCCGGGAGGAGGTCCTCCAGAAGACGGATGAAGTAGAACGCACAAACACGCCAACAAGAGATAAGCAAAGTTTGAAGTCAAATGCCCGGTCGCTTCGAGTTTGATAGGTAACGGCAGCTTGCTTTGCCAGATTCGTGGGAGCAGCTTTTTGCAGGTCTGAATCGATCCTTTGGTCCAGCGATGTTGCTGTGATTTGAACCCGTTCATGTCCACCGGCAATTCGGCAGGCGTCACCACGTCGGGAAGGAAGATAAACTTCCAGCCGGCCAGTTGAGCGCGGTAACTGAGGTCGAGGTCCTCGGTTAGGGTGTCATGCTGCCAACCGCCGGCTTGCTCGATGCAACTGCGTCGCCATAGCCCGGCCGTTCCGTTAAAATTGAAAAATCGGCCGCTGCGACTGCGAGCGGTTTGCTCCAGCAAAAGGTGACCATCCAGGAACATAGCCTGAACTCGCGTGAGCAAAGAGTAACTGCGATTCAGATGGCCCCAACGAGTCTGAATCATTCCAACATTAGGATCGGTGAAGAAATGAATGGTCCGCTTCAGTAACTCCGGCTGCGGGACGAAGTCAGCATCAAGGATGCACACAAAGTCCCCTTCCGAAGCGGCCAGCCCTTTGGCGAGCGCGCCAGCCTTGAACCCGGTGCGATCGTCGCGGTGGATCAGGCTAACGTTGAACCCCCGTTGCCGTAACTCGGCTGCGCAGGAAGCGGTAATATCGCGGGTGTCGTCGGTGGAATCGTCCAGCACCTGGATCTGGAGAAGCTCGCGGGGATAATCGATTTCGCTTACCGCGCGCAGCAGGCGCTCCACCACATAAACCTCATTAAAGATCGGCAGCTGCATCGTCACTTTCGGCAGCTGCTCGAAGTGCCCAAGCGGCTTGGATCCCCGGTTCCTGTTCTTCAGAAACAGGTAGATAATGATGTACCGGTGGATGCCGTAAGCGGACAGGCCAAAGAGCACACTGAGGTAACAAATGGTCCAGATCAGGTAACCAAGGCTTCCGTGCATAGTGCTTCTAAGACTGCCATTGGTTTGGGACGAGGCAGCAAGGGCGACATGATGCGCCTTCCGACGCACCCGTCAAATCAAAAATATGTCGCATTTGCCTCGTAAAATGGTCGCAAAACGCAGCCAAAAAACGGGCAAATCGCGAATGGGAAAGCCCCCTCGATTTCAGGTAACTGGATGATGTCCGGTAGCTCGCTACGTTTATTCTCATAATAATGATGTATGTCCCGCGGCGGCGCAGATTCTGCCTTGCTCCTATTAAAGGAGAGGGTGATTGGTCATAACCCCCGGATTTCCGCCGATGCACTTGCCCGTTAAACAAAAGAAGGCGGCGCGGACCCGCTTCGATCGGTTCAACCTTGTCCTGGCCATCCTCTTGGCCGGGTGGGTGCCATCAATTCTGGCGTTGGTAGTTTCCTACACGATCCTTCGAAATACCCTCGAATCCAAGATTTTACGCGATCGACAGACGTTTGTCCAATTGATCGGACACATGGTTGGGGACGACCTGAGCCGGACCGGCGGCATTATTGAGTACTACCAGACCCTGCCAGACACGACCAAGCTGCTGGCCGCCCCCAACGCCCAGTCAGCACAACAGTGGCTGGCCGCCGCGTTTTACTCGCATCCGCGGATCGACAGCATGTTCATGACCGGGCCCGACGGACATTTAATCGCCTCAGTGCCGGCGGAGCCGGAGATGGTTGGCAAAGATTTTCAGTCGCAGTTCTGGCTTCAAGGCGCGACCGCCGCCAGCGGTGCCTACGTGTCTCCGGTCCACCCTCGATCGTCGGACAAGCGAAGTGCAACGGACATCGTGGCCGCAGTGCGCAATCCTGACGGCACCGTTGCCGGATATCTGGGAGTGTCTGTGTTAATCGAGCGGATTGGCCGCCGGCTCTCGACAATTGATTTCACCGACCAATCAAACTGCCAGGTGCTTGATCAAAACGGCGCCGCCCTGTTCACGAAAGATCTCAAGGCCAACCCGAACCCGCTTTCACCAGCGGGGCAATCGTTGATCCAGCAGATCGGGCAGAACAAGCGCGGACACATCGAACGGCAGGGCTATGTCTACTCGTTCAATCCGATCGAAGGGAGCGGCTGGATGGCGGTCGTAGAGCAGGCCCGCGCGGTGGCCTACAAGCCCATTCACGATCTTCTGCAACGGATGACCATTTTGACGGCCTGGTTAATCGGCCTAACCGCAATATTCGCCTGGTTAGGCGGAAAATTCTATCGCCGCCAGACTGAGTCAGCCCGGCGGCTCGAGCGCGAAGTTATCTTCAACGAAAAGATTCTGGCGAATATGCCTACCGGTATTGCGCTGATCGATCCGGCTACCCGTCGATTCGTTCAGGCTAACGAGGCGTTCGCCCACATGGCCAAACGATTTGGCGGCTGGAACAGTCGCAAAGACATCACCACCGCAACTTACGACGATGTAAAAATTGCGCCGGCCGACGCGATGGACCGTGTCCTGTCGTTCGGAACCCCGTTTCAGATGGTGGAACACCCATTCACCGGCGAAGGCGGGATGACGCATTTCGTGAATGTGAACCTGTTGCGGCTGCAAGGCTCGCAACAAACGATCGAGGGCATTCTTTACCTGGTGGAAGACAAAACCCGCGACGTCACCCTGCGCCAGGAATTGATCGGCGCTAACGCCGCTAAAGACCAGTTCCTGGCTCTCCTATCCCACGAACTGCGCAATCCGCTATCGCCGGTTATCGCGATGGTGGGCGAGCTCGAGGCAAGCACTCCCGACTCGCCTAGCACCCGGCAGGCGCTGGAAGTGATCCGCCGAAATGTCGAGTTGGAAGCCCGGCTCATCGACGACTTGCTGGACGTGACTCGCATCGCCAAAGGCAAGCTACAGCTGACGTTCGAAACGGTCTCGGTACACGAGATTGTGCAACGGGCATTCGAGATTTGCCGGGAGGAAATCGGCGCCAGGAAAATTAATGTGCAGTTTGAGCTCAGCGCTGAAAAAGAATACGTGGAAGCCGACCCAGCGCGATTGCAGCAGGTATTTTGGAATCTCATCAAAAATGCGGTCAAGTTTACGGCCGAGAATGGAACGATCATCATTCACACCTCGAACCCGTCACCGGACCAAATCGAGATCGACGTGCGAGACAACGGCATCGGCATCGAACCGGACAAATTGGAGCGCATCTTCAATGCATTCGAGCAAGGCCAGGCGTCGATCACGAGGCGTTTCGGCGGCCTGGGCCTGGGCCTGGCGATTTCGAAAGCGATGGTCGAAGCGCACGGCGGCCGGATCGATGCCCACAGCGCAGGCAAGGATCAGGGCGCAACGTTCAGCATCAGACTGAAAACGGTGGCCGCGCCTGCGATCACAGCCATTCCCAAAGACAATGGCTCGCGGCCTGATGACAAGCGCACCCTAACCGACGCTCGTCGCCGTCGCGTGCTGGTGGTCGACGATCACGAAGACACCTGCATCGGAATGAAAATGATGCTTCAACGGCGCGGGTACGACATTACCGTCGCACATGACGCCGAACAGGCGATCAAACACACGGAGAGCCAGGAGTTCGATTTGTTGATCAGCGATATCGGTTTGCCTGGCCGGAGTGGCTACGAGCTGATGCAAGAGCTCGGCAGCAAAGGACTTCCCGGCATCGCATTAAGCGGATTCGGCTCAGAGCACGATATTAGTAAGGCGCACGCCGCGGGATTCGCGGAGCACCTAACGAAGCCAATAAATTTCGACAAACTGGACGAAGCGATTCGCAACCTGCTCGAGCTGGAGCCTGCGACTAATCAGTAAGGCGGGCAGAAACCGGCTAAAGCCTCAGGATGCGGCAGACGCTGAGGTCTGGGGATTTTTCCGCTCGGAAGCTTCTTTTAGTTCCCGGGACAACTTTTCCACGCGCTGGCGCATCACTTTGCCGGCCTTGAACTTAACGGTCGCGCGCGGGGGAATCACAAAACTACTGCCTGGCTGATTTGGATTACGGCCGACACGCGGCTTAGTCAGGCGTGGCTGAAACACCCCAAAGTTGCGCAGTTCCACCGGGACGTTCTTGGCCAAACTATCGGTGATCTGGTCCAGGGTTCTCTGGACCACATCAAACACTTCGTGTTGGACTTTGCCCGTCTGGTTGCTGATCGCGACCACGATGTCGCGTTTCGTTAACTTTGCCATAGCTACTTAAGAATCGCCTGACAGTGAGCAAGTGAGTGCAAGGTGGCGCAAAAAAAAAGCATATTTCCTCCGTAACCTGTTCGCCACCAGAAATTAAGGTGGATCTGGCAAAAATGCCAGCGTTAATGCACCGTGGCGGGACGGGCAAAAATGCGGCTAATGTAGTACCGCACCGGAGTCTGGGATGCGAGGTCCTTGCGGCGCGATTTCAACTGGCCCTGCACCACCCCGAGCTTCGTGAAAACGCTGTTCCACTCGGCCTCCAGCCGCCGAACTTCGTCACCGGCGAGCTCTCGGACTCCCCGGATGGAAGAGGCCCGCTGCAGAACGTTCATTGCTTTGCCGGATAGTTCGCTGACGGCGTTGAGTGCATTGAAGACGTACTCAGTCTCCTGCAAAAGATGTGACCGCACTTCGGTGAACTGTTTTTCCTGTTCCGCCGAAATGATTGGGCGCGCCTTATCCAGGCCGTAAGTAATGAAATCGTGCAGCCGTTTCCAGTTTTCCAACTGGAGGGTCAATAAACGAAGTTTCGTTTCGAGCTGTTTGTCTCGCATGATGAATTAGCTCCCGACGAGTTCCAGCGTCTCGTCGAGCTTTTGCAAGTTGTCGATGAGGAGGTGAGCCCATGGCCGATTCACGGTTTGTTCCTGGCTGATGATTCCCTCTTCAAAATAAAACCGACCCTGCCGCCATCGGAAGATTTCGGCGACCGCGGATTCCCCATGCAGTGTACCGTAAACCGCGTGGCGAACGGAGCCCTGCTGCAGGTAGATCTCACTGATTCCGCGGGAGGATTTGAAAGTGAAACGGCCGCTGCGCTGACTCAGGCAACTCATCTGCAGTATCTCCGCAGCGGAAAATTGATTGAGATTGCCAATCAACGAGTGACACGGATCGATTCCTTCGGCGGGGGTTGTTGAAGCGCCCTCGAGCGATTCAACAAAAGCACCGAGTCCGCGGCCGAGCGTCCACGAATGAGACGCCGAAATCATTTTTATATTCTGCTCCTGTGCGGCAGCCAAGGCAGCTCCCGGTCGCCGGCCCGGAACCACACACAAAATCCGGAGCGAAGGAAAATGCTGACGAATATTGACCGCCTGCTCAACTGCGTTCTCCGGCTCGGCTTCCACCACAAAGGCGTCGAAATTTTCTTCCAATAGAACCGTAATCGCCTCGGACAAACTGCGAACGATCTGGACCTCGAGTTCAGGCAATGTCCCCAGAATCTCGAGCGTCGTATCCTGAAAAACGGGATCGGCGTTGAGGACAAGCAGGCGCGTTTCGGCAGCTCCGAAGGACATTTCGGGGACTGACTAGAGCAGGAATCCTGCCCTTAGAACCCCCCGGTCGAAGGCCCGAACAGGCTATTTTTTGCGCCAGGCAACCTTGGGCGGCGGTGCCGGAAACTCCTCGGGTGCAACCTCATGAGCAGTTCTAAAGTGCACCTTGGCTACCTCCCGCAGGACGCTGCCGCCTCGAGTTTCGGCAAGTTTGCGGGCGGTCTCTTTGACCGCAGCAGAAACGCCGCGATCCAACCGCACCCCGAACGTCTTGCTTCGAGCATCGAGCCAATCAATGAATGCTTCCCGGGCCAGAATGGACGCTGCGGCCACTGCGACATCAGATTCCGCTTTGGTGCGCTGGTCGAGACGGATTTTTTGTCCGTGCGCCAGGAGCGCCTTCTGGATGACGCGAGCGTCCGCAAACTGATCCGACAACGCTCTTGGGCAATCCGGCTTCTTTTGCAGCAAATTCTCAATCACGCGAGCGTGGCCCCAGCCGAGGAGGCTGTTGAGATTACCGAAGCTTTGATACAGCTCGTTGTACTTCGACGGGCCGATCGATACCTTATCGGTTAGGCCAATGGTTGTTTTTCGGATTGCATCGGCCAACGTTCGGATCTTGGCATCCGATCCGATTCGTTTGCTGTCCTGGACGCCGGCGTCCATCAGTTGGCGGGCGATCTTCCTGTCCACATAAACTCCCGCGATCACCAGCGGCCCAAAGAAGTCGCCTTTGCCGCTTTCGTCGATGCCGAAGTGTGGCTCGAACATCTCGGGCGAGTGAACTTCTTCGTACCCCAGTTTCGCCTCGCCCAGTATCTTGGGCTCGAGCTCAAACTGAACGAACTCTTCAACGCCTTTGCCCTGCACCAGAACCTTGGGACCTTTTTCGTACACCGCGACTGCCAGCTTGTTTTTCTGGCCAAAGAAGAGCGTGTAAGGCCTCGGGGCAAACTCATATCCGAGTTCTTCGAGAAGATCTCGAAGCGCGTTCGCCTGTTCGGTCGTTAGGGCGTGGGTATAGGAGTTCATCGTTCGCTTACGAAATCAGAAGCAAACGCTCAACGCTCAACGCTCAACGCTCAACATTCAATTCAGAAGCGGCCGCGGAATCACAAAAATGCGCTCCGCCCCTCTCCTGTTCATTGAGCGTTGGACGTTGAGCGTTGAGCGTTGGACGTTGAGTTGCGGAATGCGCAGCGCTGACCTTCGATCCCTCCTGTTGAGATGGTACCGGACCCATGGTCGGGATCTTCCGTGGCGGCGCACCAAAGACGCTTACGCTGTTCTCGTCTCTGAAGTGATGCTGCAACAGACGCAGGTGGCAACCGTCATTCCCTACTACGAACGCTGGCTCAATCGCTTTCCAACATTCCAGGCACTGGCAGCGGCATCGGAAGAACAGGTCCTCCATGCGTGGCAGGGACTGGGTTATTACAGTCGAGCACGCAATCTTCATTCGGCGGCCAAAGTTGTCGTTAGCCGGTACCACGGAATCCTGCCTCACGACCCGAAAATTATCCGCGAACTACCCGGAATCGGGCGGTATTCCTCGAACGCCGTCGCCACATTCGCGTTCGATCAGTCGGTGCCGATCGTGGAAGCGAATATCACCCGAGTGCTGGCGAGGTTGTTCGACATCCACCTACCGGTCGACGCGACTACGGGACGGGAGCGGTTGTGGGCCGCAGCCCAAATGATGGTGCCACGGAAGGACGCCGGACGGTTCAACTCGGCTCTGATGGATCTGGGGGCGACCATATGTGTCAGCGGGATGCCCCTGTGTGGTTCCTGCCCGATCCAGCCGTTGTGTAAGACGTCCCGGCCCGAATTGCTCCCGATCAAGAAGCCACGCCCCCAGACGGTCCAGTTGCGTGAAAATCATGTGTTCGTTAGGCGAGGGAATAAACTGCTACTGGAACAGTGTTCTGCCCGATGGCGCGGAATGTGGATGCTGCCGGCGTTGAAGAAGAGCGAGCAAAACGGCGCCCGCGCCATCCATTCGTCAGTTTTCCCATTCACCAATCACAGAGTTCATCTTCGGGTCTTTCGCGCTCGGGCGCTCAGACCGCGGTCGCAGCACACCAGGTGGATTGCCGTCGCGCAGTTGCACACTGTTCCGATACCTTCACCGCACCGACGCGCTATTACCGCGTTGCTAGATTGAACGTTGGACGCCGGCGGCCAAACATCGGACGTTCAGAGTCCCGATCGCGATGACTGCGTCTTCCACACTGCCCGATGCTCGCGGTCATTTTGGACCGTACGGCGGGATGTTTGTACCGGAAACACTGGTGTCGGCTTTGAACGAGCTGACCCGTGAATACGAACAAGCCAAGGCAGATCCGGCGTTTCAAGATGAGCTGTCCGGTCTGCTGCGAGATTTCGCCGGCCGCCCGACCCCGTTGTATTTCGCTGAGCGGTTGACCAAAACCCTGGGGGGCGCCCGCATTTTCTTGAAGCGGGAAGACCTGCTTCATACTGGCGCACACAAAATCAACAACGCCCTCGGCCAGATCCTGTTGGCACGGCGGATGGGCAAATCCAGGATCATTGCCGAGACCGGTGCCGGCCAGCACGGAGTGGCCACCGCCACGGTCTCGGCCCGATTCGGATGCGAGTGCGTGATCTATATGGGGGCAACCGACATGGAGCGGCAGGCTCTGAACGTTGCCCGGATGAAACTGCTGGGGGCGACCGTGGTTCCGGTCACGACTGGACAGGCCACCCTCAAGGAAGCCATCAACGAAGCCATGCGGGACTGGGTGACCAACGTTCGCACTACTCATTATATATTAGGATCAGCTCTCGGCTCGCACCCCTACCCAATGATGGTTCGCGACTTCCAGCTGGTAATCGGCGAGGAAGCTCGGCGGCAAATGCTTGAGGGCGAGGGATCTTTGCCCACTCTGCTCATCGCCTGCGTTGGGGGCGGGAGTAATTCGATTGGGCTGTTTTACCCGTTCCTCGACGACAAAGGCGTAAAGATGGTTGGAGTCGAAGCCGGCGGCGAAGGAGTCGGCTCCGGCCGGCATGCCGCAAGATTCCAGGGCGGTCGGCTGGGCGTTCTTCAGGGCACCCGGACGTTTGTGCTGGCCAACGAAGATGGTCAGATCGAGCTCACCCACTCCGTTTCGGCCGGTCTCGATTACGCCGCTGTCGGTCCGGAGCACAGTTACCTTCGTGACGCCGGTCGAGTCGAATACGCGTATGCAACCGACGACGAAGCGCTGGACGCCTTTCGGGTGATGTCCGAGACGGAAGGAATTATTCCCGCGCTGGAGACTGCTCATGCGATAGCCGAAGTGATCAAACGTGCGCCAAAGATGTCGGCAGATTCGCGCATCGTGGTCTGCTTTTCCGGCCGCGGCGACAAAGACGTCGAGCAGGCGGCAAAACGGTTATTGTGACCGTTCGGGGGTGTCCCGCTCGAGAGCTTCCAGCACCTCCCGCGCGTTCGGCTCGTTAGGCACAATCTCCAGCGCCATTCGGAGATGCTGAATTGCTTCCGCTTTTCGCCCAAGCCGGGCCAGGAGGATTCCGAGGTTGCGATGAATGGCGGGTTGTTTGGGCTGCAGCTTCAGCGCCTCATCATATTCGGTGATGGCCTCCGCATACCGCCGCATCGCTTCGTCTCGATTTCCGGATGCGCCGTCCGCCATATTGTTCGCGCTGATGGTTAGGGCATTCGCCAGGTTCGTGCGCATCGTGGCCATGCTGGCCGTCTGCGCGGTTGCGGGCTTGGCCGACTTCAGACTGATTCCCGCACGATACTCGGCGATCCCCTCTTCGAACCGACCAAGCCGGGAGTAAACAAGGCCCAGCTGATTGTGGTTGTCGGCCAGATTGGGCTTTAGCGCTGCGGCGCGTTCAAAATGCGACGCCGCGTCAACGAATTCACCGCGATCGAAATAAACCTGGCCGAGCCGATTATGCGCCTGCCATGCATCGGGATTCTTAGAAAGGTTATCCTTCCAGAGCGTTTCCTCGTCGCGGTAGGCCGCTGCGCGAGTGGCAGAGTACAAGGTCATGGAAGCAATGAGCGTTACGGCAATCGAGCCGAGCACGAGTTTGCTCATGCCTTCCGATCGTGCCCACAGCGACCCGATCGCGGCAGCGGCGAGCGTAATCAGAAAAACGTCCGCAAAATACTGGTAATGGTCTGCGACCAGCGTGCCGCTGCGAGCGTAGGACATTTGCAGGAACCCGAGTATTGGCGCCAGCGCGATGACAAAACCGACACTGGCAATGAGCGCGCCGAATGTATCGCGGCGGCGTCGGTTCAACAGCAGGGCAAACACGGCTATCAGCGCCACTAGTGGAATCCAGTCAGTTAGGCCCGGTGAATCGAAATGCCACCGGGGGTAGATCGGCATCAGGTGAACGGGCGCAACTAGCTTCCCGGCGTACCACCACACCGCCAGCGCCGCGTTCGCAATGCGGCGCCACGCTCCACCAAGAACAACTTGTTCCTCACCGAGGCCCCGATTTTGAAAAACGACCGTAATCAGGCCCAGAACGAGCGCCGCCAAAAAGAATGGCCAGGTGGCAGTGACGGCTGCGCGGCGATCGGTGCGATGCCGGGCCCCGGCCCGATGATGGCGCCACCGCAGGCATAATAAAAGCGCAACGGGCAGAAACACCACCTGCGTCTTTGCCAGCAGGGCGAGGACAAAAGCCCCCAGCGCCCCCAAGTAACTCAGTGAACGCCACCGGTCCCTGCGATCTACAAATCTCAGAAACAACAAAACCGAAACGAGCGCCCAAAACATCGACAAGACGTTTTTAAGCTCTGAAATCCAGGCGACCGATTCAACGTGGACCGGATGGACGGCGAAAATCAAAGCGGCCAGCCAGGCTGCCGGAATCTCGAGTCGTAGTAGCACTCGCCACAGCAGGATGGAATCGGCGATGTGCAGAACAACATTGACCATATGGTAACCAAGGGGCGACTGACCGAACACATGCCATTCAAGCCAGAAAATCGTGTTCGTTAGGGGGAAATAGTCGGCGGTTCGTCCAAACAACCAGATCTCCCCCAGCCCACCGAAAGTGCGCAGCAACGGATTCTTGGTAACCAGAAGTTCGTCATCCCACACAAAGCCTCCGCGCATCGCGGGCAGATAGGCTGCGATTGTGATCACCGCCAGAATGGCGGCCTGGAGGTAAATGCGCCCGTTGCCGGCTGCCGGTGCGTTGTGACGTTGCCGGGTCTTCGGACGCGACTTCATTGGACGCGCTGACATTAGAATCTTCGCCGCCTCTTTCTATTTGTATTTGGTCGCTCTTTTGTGAAGCTGATTTCCTGTGAGAAGCATGACCGGATATGGCCGCGCAGAAGCGGACTGCGACGGCACGAGGTTGAGCGTGGAAGTGAATTCGGTGAATCGCAAACAGAGCGACATCGTGATCAATCTTCCACGCGACCTCAATGAGCTCGAGCCGCGGGTCCGGCAGGCGATCAATGAGAGCATCTCACGCGGCCGCACCAGCGTGACGGTGGCCTTGCACAGCGGCTCGAACGGATCTCGAAAACTGGCACTGGATACCGAACTGGCGCGATCCTACCACGACGCCATGCGAGCTCTGCAAAAGGAGCTTAGCGTTACCGGCGAAATTACGATCGGAACAATTCTTCAGGCGCCCGGAGTCATGCGATTACCTGAAGAGACCGTCGCGGCGGAGGAAGTTTGGCCGTCGCTGGATCGTGCATTGAAACTCGCACTCACCGATTTGATCAAAATGCGCGAGCGCGAGGGAAAGCATCTCGCGAAGGATTTGATTCATCGATTAAAGAATCTGCGAAAAAACCTGAAGGAGATTCGCGGGATTCATCCGGACGTCGTGAAGCGTTACCGGACGGCTCTGCTGGATCGAATTGAAAAGGCGGGCGTGCCCGTCACCCATGATGACGATCGGCTGCTCAAGGAGATTTCCATTTTCGCGGATCGCGCGGACATTTCCGAAGAACTGACCCGGTTGGAAAGCCACCTCGCGCAATTCGCCCATCATCTCCGCAAGAACGAGCCGGTCGGCAGAACACTCGAATTCATCACCCAGGAAATCTTCCGCGAACTAAATACCCTTGGCGCGAAAGCCAACGACGCCTCCATCTCGCAGCGTGTCGTCGCCTGCAAGGCCGAGCTGGAGAAGATCCGGGAACAGATTCAAAATCTTGAGTAACCAGTTCAGCCGATACGGAATCCTGTTCGTGATCTCTGCTCCTTCCGGGGCCGGGAAATCCACGTTGTGCGCTGCGCTTCGTCAGACGCCGGATTTTGTCTATTCGGTGTCGTGCACGACTCGCCCGGCGCGAGCCGGCGAGATCAACGGCGAGGATTATGTATTCGTTACCGAAGCGGAGTTCCTCGCTCGAGTGAAAGCCGGCGAATTTCTGGAACACGCGCGCGTGCACGAGCATTACTACGGCACCTTGCGAAAACCGCTGCTGCACAATCTGCAGAAGGGAATCGACGTCCTCATTGATGTGGACACACAGGGCGCGGAAGCGATCCGGCATTGCGACGACAAATTTATCCGAGGGGCTTTGGCCGATGTATTCATCATGCCGCCAAATCTGGATGAGCTCCGGCGGCGCCTGATCAAACGCGGAACCGAAACCTTACAGCAGATCGATCTCCGCCTGAACAATGCCGCGCGGGAGATGGAACTTTGGCGCGAGTACCGCTACACCATCATCAGTCAATCCGTGGAAGAAGATCTTCAAAAGTTCCGGCACATCACCCGGGCGGAGCGATATCTTAGTCGGCGGTTGATTCAATCCTGATATCGGTTATGCAGCGGAATTCAAAAAGTGGTCGCGAGAAATCCGAGGGACGAAAGGTGCTGCCGTTGAAGACGAATGGAAAATGCGTGGTGCTTGGCGTTTCGGGATCGATCGCTGCCTACAAGTCGGCCGAATTAGCCAGTTTATTGGTAAAGCAGGGACATCAGGTGTTCGTGGTGATGACGCAGGACGCCACCGAGTTTATCACGCCGCTGACTCTCCAAACCCTTTCCAAGAATCCGGTAACGACCAGCTTCTACGATGAAAAGGAAAATTGGCGCCCCGGACACATTGCTTTGGCCGATCAGGCGAACCTGCTCATGATTGCTCCGGCGACGGCGAATGTGATCGCGGAGTTGGCGCACGGACTCGCCGGTCATCCGCTGGCGGCGATCGCCCTGGCGACGCGCGCGCCCATTCTGATCGCACCGGCGATGAACGGCAAGATGTGGGAGCATCCCGCAACCCAGGAGAACGTAGCGCTGCTGAAATCCCGCGGTGTCGAATTTATTGGTCCTGAAGAAGGAATGCTGGCCTGCGGCTACGAAGGTGTCGGCCGGCTCTGGAAGGTTGACGATATTGCCTTCCGCGCGGAATTCCTGCTGGCTCGGCAGGAAAATTTGATCGCGTGAGATTTCTGGTCACGGCCGGACCGACGCAGGAGCCGATCGACCCGGTTCGTTACATCAGCAATCGTTCCTCCGGAAGGATGGGATATGCCATTGCCGACGCCGCGATTGAAGCCGGACACACGGTGACGCTGGTGTCAGGCCGCGTCTCTCTGGATGCGCCTACCGGCGCAAAACTGGTTCCGGTCACCACCGCCGAAGAAATGCTGGCCGCGGTTAACGAACACACCGCGGATGCCGATGTCCTGGTGATGTGTGCGGCGGTGGCGGACTACCGGCCGGCCCACTTCTCCGGGCAGAAGATCAAGAAGACCGGCGAACGACTCTCACTCGAGCTAGTAGCGACGCCCGACATTCTCAAATCGCTGCTGCCGGAGCGAAAATTTCTCGTGGTTGGGTTCGCCGCAGAGACTAACGATGTCGAAAACAATGCGAAAAAGAAACTTCAGACGAAGAATCTCGACCTGATTGTGGCGAATGATGTCAGTCGTGCCGATATAGGAATGGAAAGTGCTAATAACGCAGTCACGATTTTATTTCGGGACGGCAAAACGAAAACAATTGAGCGCACATCAAAAAAAAATATCGCGCGCGAGCTTGTAAAAATAATTTCAAACATGAAGAAAAATGTTTGACAAAAAAAACGTGACGATTACTGAACTCGTTAAGTGAAGTTATTCGAATGTCTTCACAACCCTCCGCACCTGCGGACTGAAAGGGGGGAACAAGTCGATGGCAGCAAAGAAAAAATCAAAGAAAGCCGCTAAGAAAAAATCAGCGAAGAGAAAAAGGCATTAACGCCGCGCGCTGATAACGGCTCCGGTTTCTCCGGAGTTTGAAAATCAAACTTAACCCGGGAGGAGAATTTATTTTTCCTCCCGGTTTTTTTTGCAGACGATTCGACGCACATCTCACCGTCTCTGGTCAGAGTGTGGACGAAGACACGCCGATGCTTCCAACGCGTTTCGCTATCACGCCAGGGACGGTTATCACCTAATGTGGGCTGATGCCGCGGCCGCCAGCGCGAGATTCGAGCACGTCGCTTCCCCTCAGGTCCGCGGCACTGCGCGTTCGCGGCTCCGATAAAGCAGTTCGTGGGATGTGGTCCCAAAACCGTTTGGCAGCGACCGTCGCCACGGTTACTTCTTGAGAATGACGCATTACCTGGAGGCCGCGGATAAGGCCGCACGCGCTGCCGGCGAGCTTCTGCGTCAAAATTTCAAACTGCCACGTCGCGTCAACGCGGCCGAAGCTCACGACATCAAACTCGCTATCGACGTCGAATGCCAGCAGCTCATCACTGATCTCTTGCTAAAGGAATTCCCGAGTCACGCTCTTTATGGCGAGGAAGGAATCGTTGGCGATCAATCGAGCGACCATCAGTGGGTAGTCGACCCGCTCGACGGCACGGTGAACTATTTTTATCGGATTCCACACTTCTGCGTTTCAATCGCACTGCGATTCAAAGGTGAGATCATCGTCGGAGTGATCTACGATCCGGTCCGCGAAGAAATGTGGAGCGTGCAAAAAGGAGCAAAACCGACTCTCAATGGTGAGGAATTCAAAGTGAGCGACCGTGCCGACCTGGCCGAATCCGTTATATCCGTCGGATTGTCGAAGACCGGCGTGACCATCGATTCCGGCCTGCCTCTATTGCAACAGATGGTGCACCGCGCCCGCAAATGCCGGCTTATGGGCAGTGCGGCCCTGGATATGGCCTACGTTGCGTGCGGCCGGCTCGACGCCTACATCGAACAGGGTGTTAGCCTCTGGGACGTCGCCGCCGGTTGGATCTTGATTGAAACCGCAGGTGGAACCGTGGACATGCGCCCGCGCACCGACATGAAGGATAAGTTCAGCGTGATCGCCTCCAATGGTGTGGTCAACCTGAAGGTCTGAGACATGGTACGCTGCGGCATCGGTTATGACGTTCATCGGTTCGGCGAGGGCCGGAAACTTGTGCTTGGTGGCATTGAGATCCCGCATTCGCATGGACTGGAGGGCCATTCTGATGCGGATGTTTTGTTGCACGCGATTGCAGATGCATTGCTCGGTGCAATTAGCGCGGGCGATATCGGCCAACATTTCCCCAACACCGACGAATCGATACGGGGCATCAGCAGTATCGACATTCTTGCCGGCGTAGCCGAACTACTCCGCAAAAGGTCCGCCCGGCCTATCAACATCGATGCCACCATTATTGCCGAGGCGCCGAAAATATTGCCGCACGTATCGGCGATGCGTAACGAAATCGCGCGAGCGTTAGCAATGTCTCACAACGATATCAGCATTAAAGCAACGACCAACGAAGGCCTGGGCAGTATTGGCCGGGGTGAAGGCATCGCCGCAATGGCTGTCGCAAGTGTCCAACTGGGTGACTAGCGTTCGACCGCAGCCATGCCGATCCGCGTCTTCAATACTTATTCCCGACAAACCGAAGAGTTCGTACCGCTCGATCAAACCGGTCGGACAGTGAAAATGTACACTTGCGGGCCGACGGTTTACAGCCGCGCCCACATTGGAAATTTTCGGGCCTACGTTTTCGAAGACCTGTTACAGCGTCAGCTCGAACTGCGGGGCTACAAGGTTCACCGGGTGATGAACCTCACCGACGTTGACGACAAAACAATCCGCGGCTCGCGCCAGGCAAAAATTCCGCTCCGCGATTTCACTGCTCCGTTCAAAAAGGCCTTCTTCGACGATCAGAAAACGTTGCGGATCAAATCCGCTGACCAATACCCGGAAGCGACCGATCAACATTACATCGATCGGATGATCTCGATGATTCAGACCCTGATGGACAAAGGCTATGCCTATCAGGCCGATGACAAATCGGCCTATTTTCGAATCAGCAAATTTCCGGATTACGGCAAACTGGCGCACATAGATCTGAGCCAGCTGCAATCGACCGGTCGAATTCAGCACGATGAGTACGACAAGGAGCATATCGGCGACTTCGCCCTGTGGAAGGCCTGGGACGAAGAGGACGGAGATGTTGGCTGGGATAGTCCGTGGGGTCGTGGGCGTCCCGGATGGCATATCGAGTGCAGCGCGATGGCAACCGGACTACTGGGCGAGCAGATCGACATCCATTGTGGTGGCGTCGATAACATCTTTCCTCATCACGAAGATGAGATCGCTCAAACCGAAGGCGTCACCGGCCGCCAATTTGTTCGCTATTGGATGCATTGCGCCCACCTCGTGGTTGATGGACAAAAAATGGCCAAATCACTGGGCAATTTCTACACCATCTCCGACCTGACCGAGAAAGGATACTCGGGCCGCGAGATTCGCTATGCCCTAATGCGGGTACATTATCGCGCGCCCCTGAACTTTACTTTTGAAGGGATGAAAGAGGCCCGGGAATCGTTAGGCCGAATTGACGACTGGCTCGATCGTCTTCGAAAAACCTGCCAGCAGTCTTCGGGCTCGAAGAAATCCGCCGACAGCACGGTGGCCACTACGTTTGAGGAAGCGCTTGACGATGATCTGAACATTTCGGCGGCACTCGGCTTTTTGTTCGAGTCGATTCGACAGACAAATCGAGCGATGGACAGCGGCGAGCTGGGTGCGGACGCAGCTCAGGGATGGATCGAATGGTGGGATCGGGCAAACAGCGTATTGCAGCTTCAACCAGGTGAAGCCAGTGAGATCCCGGCGCAAATCACTGAACTGGTGGAAGCGCGCAAAGCCGCCCGGGCCGCCAAAGAATGGAAGAAGAGCGACCAGCTGCGCGATCAACTCGCGACATTGGGTTGGGAAGTTCGCGACACGAAGGACGGGCAGACAGTGACACGCCGGGGTTGAGGCCGATCGTAACCGGCAAGCGACGCACTTGCCCTGCAACCTCTGGCAGACCGAACCCAGAAAATTCCGCTGTTTCCAGCACATTGGGATCCTAAGCTTAGAATTCCACGTGGACAAGTTGTCGCG
>JADMIO012610701.1_pt1 | contig 35211 bp, 45 predicted proteins | sample 8958161 | NCBI WGS metagenome assembly JADMIO01 (sample SAMN16585339, study PRJNA669376) | soil metagenome | isolation source: Crop rotation soil | place: USA: Cullars Rotation, Alabama | collected 2011
AACCTCCCAAGCCGATATTCCCCCGCCCATTCGAAGTTCATCTTTAAACGTTAAACGTTGAGCGTTGAGCGTTCCCCGCCTTTGGCGGGGTAGGGGATTCTCCGTAGGGGTATCGGGAAAATTGAGCTTGTCTCGGTCCGCACTTTGGACACCTTCGCAATTCCTCCCGCCAAAAACCGCATGTTGAGCCTAGCTCCGCGTGGTTTATCGCCCGGCCCTCACCGGCCGGGCGTTTTTTTTGCCTTTCACAATGTGAAAGGCAACCCTCCGGAGCGGTCCCATGCGTCCCATTGGCGGAATGGATTAATTGCTTGTCACCCGCCGCGCCGCCCGAGATTTTCTCCTTTCCACAAGTTCCTTCGACGCGTCGCCTGAGACCAGCAGGTGACGATTCCATGTCGCGATTCGGCCAAAACAGCCGCTTTCGCGAATCGTGCTCTATTTTCCCCAGAAAGTTCTTGCCGAGCTTTTGACCGGGGTTCACTTTTTTCCTCTTTTCCCGGATTCACGTCCTCATTTTCGATGCCGACCATCAACCAACTCGTCCGCAAGGGCCGCCGCAAGGTGGCCGCCAAGTCAAAGTCTCCCGCTTTGGCTGGCAACCCCTTCCGTCGCGGCGTCTGCGTGCAGGTCATGACCCGCACGCCGAAAAAGCCGAACTCGGCCATTCGGAAGGTCGCGAAGGTCCGCCTGACCAATGGCAACGAAGTCATCTCCTACATTCCGGATGAAGGCCACAACCTCCAGGAGCACTCGATTGTGCTCGTGCGCGGTGGCCGCGTGAAGGATCTGCCCGGCGTCCGTTATCATATCGTCCGCGGGACGCTCGACGCCACCGGCGTGGAGAAGCGCCGCCGCAGCCGGTCGAAGTACGGCGTCAAGCGCCCGAAGGCCGCGAAGTAAGTCCTCTCCCGTCCACCGTCCACCGCCTACCGCCCACCGCCCACCGATTCATGTCACGCCGTCACAGAGCCGATAAACGCCAGGTCGATCCCGATGTCCGCTACAGCAGCCCGCTGGTCGCGCATCTGGTCAACGTGATCATGAAGAGCGGCAAGAAGAACCTCGCCCAGCGGATCGTCTACGGTGCCTTCGAGAAGGTCTCGGAGAAGCTGGAGAAGGGCGACCCGGTCGACCTCCTCCTCGGTGCGCTTGAGAACGCGCGTCCGCGTCTCGAGGTGAAGAGCCGCCGCGTCGGCGGCGCCACCTACCAGGTCCCCGTGGAGATTTCCTTTGAGCGACAGGAGAGCCTCGCCCTGCGCTGGATCGTCGACGCCGCCCACGCCCGCAAGGGCGCGACGATGCGCGACGCCCTCGCGGCCGAGATCATCGACGCGTATAACAACACCGGGTCCGTCGTTAAGAAGAAGGAAGACACCCACAAGATGGCCCAGGCAAACCGCGCGTTTGCCCACCTCCGCTGGTAAGCCAGCGCCTTCCGCCCATGTCTGCTGTCGCCGCTCCTGCCATTACTGTCGTCACCGACAAGGCCAAGATCTCGCCGGTCAACGCCAAGGATCGCCCGTTCCCGCTGGAATGGACGCGCAACATCGGCATCGCCGCGCATATCGACGCCGGCAAGACGACCACGACCGAGCGCATTCTCTTCTACTCCGGCGCCGTCCACAAGATGGGCGAAGTCCATGAGGGCACCACGGTGACCGACTGGATGGAGCAGGAGCGCGAGCGCGGCATCACGATCACCGCGGCCGCCATCTCCTGCGCCTGGAATGCCTCCTGCGGCCCCTGGAAGGGGATCAAGCAGCGGATCAACATCATCGACACCCCGGGACACGTCGATTTCACCGCCGAGGTCGAGCGCTCCCTGCGCGTCCTCGACGGCGCGGTGGCGGTCTTCGATGCCGTGGCCGGCGTCCAGCCCCAGTCCGAGACCGTCTGGCGGCAGGCCAACAAGTACAACGTCCCGCGCATCGCCTTCATCAACAAGATGGACCGCGTGGGAGCCAATTTCCACCGCGCGATCGACGACATCCGGGTCAAGCTCAAGGGCAACGCCCATGCGCTCTTCCTCCCCATCGGCGCCGAGGAGAATTTCAACGGCCTGGTCGATCTCGTCCAGAATGTCGCCTATTCGTTCGAGGAGGATCCCAAGGACCAGCTCGGCCTGAACCCGAAGACGATCCCGATCCCGGCCAACATGGTCGACGAGGCGAAGAAATACCGCGAGGCCCTCATCGCCGCTGTCTCCGATTTCGACGACGTCATCGCCGAGAAATACCTCGGCGGCGAGGAGATCACGGTCGAGGAGCTGATGCTCGGCGTCCGCAAGGCCACGATCTCCCTGAAGTTCTGCGGCGTGGTCCCCGGCTCCGCCTTCAAGAAAAAGGGCGTGCAGCGCCTGCTCGACTGCGTGGTCAACTTTCTCCCGAGCCCGATCGACGTCCCCCCGATGAAGGGCCAGGACAGCGACGGCAAGGAGGTCTCGGCCGTGGTCGACGACAAGAGCAAGCTGGCCGGCCTGGCCTTCAAGCTCTGGAACGACGCCTTTGTCGGCCGCCTCGTCTTCTTCCGCGTCTACACCGGCCAGATCAAGCAGGGCATGTCCCTCTACAACCCGCGCACCCGCCGGAGCGAGCGCGTCTCGCGCCTCGTGCTGATGCGCGCCATCGACCGCGAGGAAATCGACGTCGCCTACGCCGGCGACATCTGCGCGCTGGTCGGGGTCAAGGACGTCATCACCGGCGACACGCTGTGCGATGAGGACTTCGACATCCGCCTCGAGCCGCCGTCCTTCCCCGAGCCCGTCATCTCGATGTCGATCGAGCCGAATTCCAAGGCGGACCAGGAAAAGCTCGGCACAGCGCTCCAGCGCCTGGTGGCCGAGGATCCCACCCTCCGGGTCAAGACCGACCCCGACACGGGCCAGACCATTCTCTCCGGCATGGGCGAACTTCACCTCGACATCATCCGCGACCGGATGAAGCGCGAGTTCAAGGTCGAGGCCACGGCCGGCAAGCCCCAGATTGCCTACCGCGAGACCGTGGCCGGCAAGGCCGAGGGCGTGGGCAAGTTCATCCGCCAGTCGGGCGGCAAGGGCCAGTACGGCCACGTCGTCATCAAGCTCGAGCCGAACGAGAAGGGCAAGGGCGTCGAGGTCCTCAACGAGATCGTCGGCGGCGCCATCCCGAAGGAATTCATCAAGCCGAGCATCGACGGCATCATGACCGGCGCCAACAACGGCACGGTCGCCGGCTACCCGGTGGTCGACGTCAAGGTCAGCATCGTCGACGGCTCCTTCCACGAGGTCGACTCGTCGGAAATGGCCTTCAAGATGGCCGGCATCTTTGCCTTCAAGGAAGCCATGGCCAAGGCCAAGCCGATCCTGCTCGAGCCCATCATGGGCGTCGAGGTGACCACCCCCGAGGACTACCAGGGCGACCTCATCGGCGACATCAACCGCCGCCGCGGCACCATCAACGGCATGGAGAACAAGGCCGGCGCCTGCATCATCGATGCGCGCGTCCCGCTCGAGATGCTGTTCGGCTACGTCACGGATATCCGTTCCCTCTCGAAGGGGCGCGCCAGCGCCTCGATCTCCCCGTCCCACTTCGAGCAGGTCCCGGCCTCGCTGCTCCAGAAGATCGTCGAGACCTCCAGCAAGGCCCCCGCCCGCACGTAACCACGTTCTTTTCCCGTCAATGAAAGGCCAACGCATCCGCATCAAGCTCCAGGGTTTCGACTACCGAGTGATCGACCAGTCCGCCACGGAGATCGTCGAGACCGCCAAGCGCTCGGGCGCCCGCGTGTCCGGCCCCATCCCGCTCCCGACGCGGATCGACAAGCTCTCGGTCAACCGTTCGCCCCACGTCGACAAGAAGTCGATGGAGCAGTTCGAGACCCGGACGCACAAGCGCCTCATCGACATCATCGAGCCCACCGCCCAGACGGTCGACGAGCTGAAGAAGCTCAACCTCCCGTCCGGCGTGGACATCACCATCAACGTCTGAACCCAGAAACCCTTTAACTACATATCGAGCCGCCTGTGTCCCGTTCTGCTGGACAGCAGAACGGGACCGCCGGGCGCCCCTCGCTAAGGTAGGTCCCAAACGGAAACCGCTTAGCCCATGATCTCATCGCTGCTAGGAAAGAAAATCGGAATGACCCAGGTCTACGACGCTCAAAACGTCCTGGTCCCGGTCACCGTAGTTGAAGCCGGCCCCTGCTCGGTTGTGCAGGTCAAGACCGTCGAGACCGACGGTTACAACGCCGTCCAGATCGGCTTCTCGACCCGCAAGGCGAAGAACGCCAGCAAGGGCGAGTCGGCCCACGCGAAGAAGGCCGGACTCGAGGAGACGCCCCGCGTGCTCGGCGAAGTCCGCCTCGACGGCGTCCCGACCCTCAAGGTCGGCGATGTCGTCACCGTCACGTCCTTCGCCGAGGGCCAGTTCGTCGACGTCATCGGCGTCTCCAAGGGCAAGGGCTTCCAGGGTGTCGTCAAGCGCTTCCGCGTCGGCGGCGGCCCCGCGGCCCACGGCTCCATGTTCCACCGCCGCATCGGCTCGATCGGCATGCGCCAGACTCCCGGCCGCTCGTGGAAAAACCAGCGCATGCCCGGCCACATGGGCAGCGAGAAGCGGACCGTCCAGAATCTCCGCATCGTCAAGGTGATCGCCGACAAGAACCTCCTCCTCGTCAAGGGCGCGATCCCCGGGGCCAACGGCGACGACGTCATCGTCCGCTCCGCCATCAAGGGCCAGCCGCGGGCGGCCAAGGCCTGAGGCCGCCATCTCAAATCTCAAATTTCAAATTTCAAATCGGATCCCCGATGAAGCTCACCGTATTTAATTCCGATGCCACGAAGTCGTCCGAGAAGGAATTCTCGCTGCCGACGTTCGAGGGCGACAAGGGCGTGCAGGCCCTCAAGGAAGTGATCGTCGCGATCAACGCCAACAACCGCCAGGGCACGCACTCGACCAAGACCCGCGGCGAGGTCCGCGGCGGCGGCCGCAAGCCCTGGAAGCAGAAGGGCACCGGCCGCGCCCGCGCCGGCTCGAACCGCTCGCCCCTCTGGGGTGGCGGCGGCGTGGTCTTCGGCCCGAAGCCGCGCGATTACTCGAAGAAGGTCAACGCCCGCGTGAAAGCGCTGGCCTTCAGCCGCGCCCTCTTCGACCGCGCCACCGCCGGCGAGATCGCCGTGATCGACGAGTTTGCCGCCAGCGCGAAGAAGACGAAGCAGATCGACGAGATCGTCGCGCGCATCGCGCCGGCCGGCCGCGTCCTCCTGGTCGACGCCCCGTTCACCGCCGAGGCCGCCCGGGCCTCGCGCAACATCGAGCGCCTTTCCCTCCAGGAGGCGGCCAAGCTCAACGCCCTCGATCTCGCGCAGTACCGCAAGATCATCGTCAGCAACAAGGCCCTCGAGGCCATCATCGCCCGGGTCAACGGAGGATCGAACTGATGCAAAGCAGCGTCCTGAAACTCGTCCGCCTCACCGAGAAGGCGACCAAGCTGAGCTCCGAGCTCGGCCAGTACACCTTCGAGGTCGCTCCGCATGCGACCAAGCACAACATCGCCAGCGCCGTCGAGGAGGCCTTCAAGGTCACCGTCCGCCGCGTCAACGTCCAGAATTACCGCGGCAAGAACAAGCGCAGCCGCCAGGGCCGCCCGAGCGTCACGTCCGACTACAAGAAGGCCATCGTGACCCTCAAGGCCGGCGACAAAATCGAGTTGGTGTAAATCCATCTCCCATCTCCCAACTCCGGTCTCCCACAGATCATGCCCATCAAATCCTTTCGCCCCCTGACGGCGTCCGGCCGCTTCACCTCGCTGAACAAGGTCACGGCCCTCGTCAGCAAGAAGCGTCCCGAGCGCGGCCTGACCGAGGCCAAGCCCAAGACCGGCGGCCGCAACAACAACGGCCGTCTCACCTCGCGCCACCGCGGCGGCGGCCACAAGCAGCTTTACCGCGTGGTCGATTTCCGGCGCGAGCTGCTCGACCTCCCGGCCCGCGTGCAGGCGATCGAGTACGACCCGAACCGCACCGCGCACCTCGCGCTCATCTCCTATTCCAGCGGCGAGAAGCGCTACATCCTCGCGCCCGAGGGCCTGCAGGTCGGCACCTCGATCGTGACCTCGAACAAGGCCACGACGAACGACTTCAATGTCGGCAATAATTTCCCGCTCGAGCTCATCCCGCCGTCCACCCGCGTGCACGCCGTCGAGCTCGTCCCCGGCCGCGGCGCCCAGATCGCCCGCTCCGCCGGCGCGGCCCTCGAGCTCGTCGCGGTCGAGAACGGCCAGGCCACGCTGAAGATGCCCTCCGGCGAGCTCCGTTTCGTCCATCCGAAATGCCGCGCCACCATCGGCGTCGTCGGCAACGCCGACCACGGCAAGCAGTCGCTCGGCAAGGCCGGCCGCTCCCGCTGGCTCGGCCGCCGGCCGCATGTCCGCGGCATGGCCATGAACCCGGTCGACCACCCGAACGGCGGCGGCCAGGGCAAGTCCAAGGGCGGCGGCGGCCGCCAGCAGCTCGTCTCCCCCTGGGGCCAGCTGGCCAAGGGCTTCCCGACCCGCCGGCGCTCCAAGCCGTCGAACTCCCAGATCATCGTCCACCACAACGGTCGCAAGCCGCGCGGCCAGAAGTAATCACCCATGGCACGCTCCATCAAAAAGGGTTTCTTCGTCGACTACCACCTGCTCGAGAAAATCGAGAAGGCCTCCCGGACCGGCGCGAAGAAGCCGATCCAGACCTGGTCCCGGCGCTCCACCATCACGCCGGACTTCGTCGGCCACACCTTCAATGTCCATAACGGCAAGGCCTTCATCGCCGTTTACGTCACGGAGAACATGGTCGGGCACAAGCTCGGCGAGTTCTCCCCGACGCGCATCTTCAAGGCCCACGGCGGCATGACCCGCAAGGAGATATAATCATGGAAGTCCAAGCTCTCACCCGTTACGCGCGCATGTCCCCGAAGAAGGTGCGCGAGGTCGCCCGGACCATCCAGGGCCGCAAGGCCGACTGGGCCCTCGACTACCTCCTGCTCGTCCCGCGCAAGTCCGCCCGCCTCCTCGCCAAGACGCTGAAGAGCGCCATCGCCAATTCCGAGAACGACGAGAAGCGCAACATCCCCGCCGACCGCCTCACGGTCAAGAGCGCCATCGTCGAGAACGGCCCCGTCCTGAAGCGATTCAAGGCCGGCGCCAAGGGCTCGGCCATGCCGCGCCGCAAGAAGATGTCCCACATTCGCATCGTCCTGTCGGACGGCGCGGCCAACTGATCACGTTATGGGCCAAAAAACCAATCCCATCGGCTTCCGCCTCGCCCTCCGCCGCAACTGGCAGTCGCGCTGGTTCGCCAACAAGAAGGAATTCCCCAAGCTCCTCCTCGAGGACCAGGTCATCCGCGGCAAGCTGATGGAGAAGCTCAAGCAGGCTTCCGTCCCGCGCATCTTCATCGAGCGCGCCTCCAACCGCGTCCGGGTCAAGATCTACACCGCGCGCCCCGGCATCGTCATCGGCCGCAAGGGCCAGGAGATCGAGAAGATCAAGGACGAGCTGGCGAAGCTCACCGGCAAGGAGATCCTCCTCGACATCCAGGAGGTCAAGAAGCCCGAGATCGAGGCCCAGCTCGTGGCCGAGAACGTCGCCCTCCAGCTCGAGCGCCGCATCGCCTTCCGCCGCGCGATGAAGAAGGCGGTCGAGATGGCCATGGCGCTCGGCGCCGAGGGCATCCGCATCCAGTGCTCGGGCCGCCTCGGCGGCGCCGACATCGCCCGCCGCGAATGGCAGCGCAAGGGCCGCGTCCCGCTGCACACCCTCCGCGAGCACATCGACTACGGCTTCTCCGAGGCCCTCACCGTGTACGGCAAGATCGGCGTCAAGTGCTGGATCTGCAAAAAGGAGGCCGACGCCGCCTGATCGCATTTCCGATTTCCAATTGCCGATGGCCGATTGAAGGCCCGGCCAATCGGCAATCGCCAATCGACAATCTACAATTCCCATGGCTCTCGCTCCCGCCCGCACCAAGTACCGCAAGTCCCAGAAGGGCTCCCGCGCCGGCAACGCCAAGCGCGGCAACACCCTCGCTTTCGGCGAATTCGGCCTGCAGTCGCTCACCCGCGGCCCCATGACCGGCCAGCAGATCGAGGCGGCCCGCGTCACGATCTCCCGCCACCTCAAGCGCAAGGGCAAGCTCTGGATCCGCGTGTTCCCCCACAAGCCCGTGACCAAGAAGCCCGCCGAGGTCCGCATGGGCCAGGGCAAGGGCCCGGTCGAGTTCTACGTCGCCGTGGTCAAGCCCGGCGCGATCCTCTTCGAGCTCGCCGGCATCCCGCTGACCGTCGCCAAGGAGGCCTTCCGCCTGGCCGACGCCAAGCTCCCGTTCCACTGCCGCTTCATCGCCCGCGAGACGTTCACCGCCTAGGCGGCCCCCAAATCTCAAATCCTTAATTTCAGATGACCACGAAGGAAATCCGCGAACTGTCGAAGGACGAGGTCGCCACCAAGCTCCGCGAGACCCGTTCCCAGCTCCTCCAGCTCCGCCTGCGCAAGCAGACCGGCCAGGTGGAGAAGACCCATGAGCTGCGCGGGTTCCGGAAGGACATCGCCCGCCTCCAGACCATCGCCCGCGAGAAAGCCGCCAAATGAACAACTCATCCAGAAATCTCCGCAAGACGCAGGTTGGCTTCGTCACGAGCCGCTCCGGCGACAAGTCGGTCAAGGTCACGATCGCCTACAAGACCCCGCACCCGCTTTACCACAAGGTCGTCAACCGCCAGACCGTCCTCCACGCCCACGACGAAAAGAACGAGACCCGCGTCGGCGACAAGGTCGAGGTCATGGAGACGCGGCCCCTCAGCCGCCTGAAGCGCTGGCGCATCGTCAGCATCCTGCAGAAGGCCGTCACCACCGACGCCGTCGCCATCAGCGAGACCGACGTCGCCGCGCAGGTGCCGACCAAGACCACCAAGCCCACCGAGGCCGAGGCCCAGAAGCCGGAAGCCCAGAAGGCCTGATTTCCCGCCCTCGAAGATCGAGAATCGAAAATCGAAAATCCCATGATCCAATTACGCTCCATTCTCGAGGTGGCCGATAACACCGGCGCCCGCCGCGCGGCCATGATCAGCAAGAAGGGCCAGAACACCGATACCGCCGGGGTCGGCGACATCATCACCGTGCACATCAAGGAGAGCACGACCGACGCCACGGTGAAGAAGGGCGAGGTGGCCAAGGCCGTCGTCGTCCGCACCAAGGCCGCGGTCCGCCGCGCCGACGGCAGCTACCTGCGCTTCGACAGCAACGCCATCGTCATCATCGACGCGACCAACAACCCGCGCGGCACGCGCATCTTCGGCCCCGTCGCCCGCGAGCTCCGGGCCAAGAACTTCATGAAGATCATCTCCCTCGCGCCAGAGGTCCTCTGAGTTCCCCCCATCTTCAATCTCCCCATCTCCGACCGCCCATGCAAAAGTTTCACGTCAAACGCGGCGACCAGGTCGTCGTCCTCTCGGGTTCCCAGAAGGGCAAGTCCGGCAAGATCCTCGAGATCCTCGCCGAGAACGGCCGCGCCCGCGTCGAGGGCCTCGCCATGATCAAGCGCCACCTCAAGAAGTCCCAGGAGCACCCGCAGGGCACCATCGCCGAGCGCGAGGGCTCGATCCACCTCTCCAACCTGATGCTGAAGGATACCTTCGACGCCAGCACGCGCCGCCGGAAGAGCACCGCCTGAGATTCCAAATCTCAAATCTCAAATTTCAGATCGCCATGAGTTACACTCCCGTCCTCAAGAAGCTCTACACCGAGCAGGTCGCCCCCGCCCTGGTGCAGGGCCGCGGCTACAAGAACAAGCACCGGGTTCCCCGGCTGGTGAAAATCAGCGTCAACACCGGCATCGACGCCGAGGCGGACAAGAACCAGATCGCCGACATCACGCGCGATGTCGCCCTCATCGCCGGCCAGAAGCCCGTGCTCTCCCGCACCCGGAAGGCCATCTCGAACTTCAAGCTCAAGCCCAACCAGGTCACCGGCTGCCACGTCACCCTTCGCGGCAACGCCATGTGGGAGTTCCTGTACCGCCTGCTGGCCGTCGCCCTCCCCACCATCCGCGACTTCCGCGGCGTCTCGCCCAAGCTGGACGGGCAGGGGAACTACAACCTCGGCATCACCGATTTCTCCATCTTCCCCGAGATCACGGTGGAGAACGTCAAGAAGACGATGGGCCTCGACATCACCATCGTGACCACCGCCGAGAGCGACGACGAGGGGCGCGAGCTGCTGAAACAGCTCGGCATGCCCTTCCGCCGCTCGGAAGCCGCCCAGTCCGCGCCGAAGACCGCGGCCTGATCTCAAATTTCAAATCTTAAATACCCGGAGCCATGCCGAAAACATCTGCGATCGAAAGAAACAAGAAGCGCATCAAGCTCAGCGCCAAGTTCAAGGCCAAGCGGGCCGAGCTGAAGGCCCTCCTCGCCAATCCCGGCACCACCGACGCCGAGTTCTACGCGGCGCAGAAGAAGCTGCAGAAGCTGCCCCGCAATTCCTCCCCGACCCGCGTCCGCAACCGCTGCAACCTCAGCGGCCGCCCGCGCGGCTACAACCGCCGCTTCGGCGTCTCCCGCATCGCCTTCCGCGAGCTCGCCCTCCACGGCAAGATCCCCGGCGTCATAAAGTCCTCCTGGTGATGCCGTCCACCGTCCCACCGCCCACCGATTTTAAGTCATGACCGATCCGATCAGCGATTTTCTCACCCGCCTTCGCAACGCCAGCCGCGCCAAGCTGGACGAATGCGTCATCCCGCATTCCGTCCTCAAGGAGTCGATCGCGGGCATCCTCAAGGCCGAGGGCTACATCTCCGACTTCAGCAACAGCGCCGACGCCAAGGGCCACAAGACCCTCGTCGTGAAGATGAAGTACGTCGACGGTTCGCCCGCCATCACCGGCGTCACCCGCGTCTCCACCCCCGGCCGCCGCCTCTATTACAGCTATTCGGACATCCCGCGCGTCCTTAACGGCCTCGGCATCAGCATCCTCTCGACCTCGAAGGGCCTGCTGAAGGACGCCGATTGCCGCCGCCAGAAGGCCGGCGGCGAGCTCGTCTGCAACGTCTGGTAATTTTCCGGGTGATCAGAAACCCGAAACCCGAAACCCGAAACCAATTTCCGTCATGAGCCGCATCGGCAAACAGCCCGTTCCCATCCCCGACAAGGTCAAGGTCGACATCAAGGACCACACCGTCCACGTCGAGGGCCCGAAGGGCAAGGTCACCAAGTCGTTCGCCCCCGTCGTCAAGATCGGGGTGGCCGACAAGAAGGTGGTCGTCTCGCCCAGCGAGGACACCAGCCGGTTCGCCCGCGCCATGTACGGCACCGTCCGCTCCGTCATCGCCGGCATGGTCAAGGGCGTCAGCGTCGGCTACGCCAAGGAGCTCGAGATCCAGGGCGTCGGCTTCAAGGCCGCGCTCAAGGGCAAGCAGCTCGACCTCGCCCTCGGCTACTCGCACCCGATCCTCATGGACATCCCGGAGGGCATCAAGGTGATCGTGACCGACCAGACCAAGCTCCGCGTCGAGGGGGCCGACAAGCAGCTCGTCGGCGCCGTCACCGCCAAGATTCGCGCCTACTACCCGCCGGAGCCCTACAAGGGCAAGGGCGTCCGCATCGTCGGCGAGCGCGTCCGCCGCAAGGAAGGCAAGACCGTCGCCTGATGAACATGAAGGAGACAGGAGACAGGAGTCAGGAGTCAGGAGAATGTTTCTCCGGATTCCGCCTCCCGTCTGGATCCTGACTCCTGACTCCTGACTCCTACAAAATGAATACAGTAAGAAAAGCCGACCTGCTCCAGAAGCGTCGTTGGCGCATCCGCAAGAAGGTCTTTGGCAGCGCCGCCCGTCCGCGGCTGGCCGTCCGCTTCAGCTCGAAGCACATCTACGCCCAGGCGATCGACGACACCGCCGGCACGACGCTCGTTTTCCTCTCCAGTGTCGACGGCGAGCTGCGCAAGCAGAAGCTCTCCGCCAATCTCGCCGGCGCCAAGGCGCTCGGCACGGCCTTCGCCGCCAAGGCGAAGGGAGCCGGGCTCAAGGCGGTCGTTTTCGACCGCAGCGGCGCCCGGTACCACGGCAAGGTCAAGGTTTTCGCCGACGCCGCCCGCGAGGGCGGCCTCGAATTCTAATCGCAGCCTATGAGTATTGATCCCGCTACGTCTGTCCCAGCGTCCGCCGAGTCCCGCGAGGGCGGGACGGACAAGTCCACCCCGAATCCCGCCGTTGAGACCGCCGCCCCGGTCAAGGCCGAAGCGACCGCTCCCGCCGCCGCTCCTGCCGCAGACCGTCCCGGCCGCGCCGGGGGCCCGGGCCGCGACAATCGCGGCGGCGGCGGCTTCGGTGGACAGCGCGGCCCGCGCCGCGACTTCCGCCGCGACAAGCCCGCCCCGGAAGGCGTCCCGGGCATGATCGAGAAGGTCGTCTTCATCAACCGCTGCGCCAAGGTGGTCAAGGGCGGCCGCCGCTTCAGCTTCGCCGCGCTCGCCGTGGTCGGGGACCAGAAGGGTAAGATCGGCGTCGGCTACGGCAAGGCCAACGAGGTGCCCGAGGCCATCAAGAAGAGCACCGCCCACGCCCACAAGCACCTGCTGTCCGTGAAGCTCAAGGGCGACACCATTCCCCACGACGTCCTCGGCGAATACGACGGCGGCCGCGTCCTCCTCAAGCCCGCCTCGCCCGGCACCGGCCTGATCGCCGGCGGCGGCGTCCGCGCCGTCCTCGAGGCGGCGGGCATCAAGAACGTCCTCACCAAGTCGATGGGCTCCAAGAACCACATCGCCGTCGTCAACGCGACCGTCAACGCCCTCCTCCAGCTCCGCCTGGCCGAGGACGTGACCAAGCTCCGCAAGGCTTAAGCGTGTTCATTCGTGGTTAAAAGAAACTCCTCAGCATGAAACTTCACGAACTCAAGAACGTCCCCGGCGCCGTCCACCGTCGCAAGCGCGTCGGCTGCGGCGAAGGCGGCGGCCACGGCAAGACCTGCGGCAAGGGAGGGAAGGGGCAGACCGCCCGTTCCGGCGGCAGCATCCGCCCCGGCTTCGAGGGCGGCCAGATGCCCCTCTACCGCAAGCTGCCCCACCGCGGGTTCAACCAGGCCGCGTTCCGCGTCGAGATCGCCACCGTCAACCTCGGTGACATCGCCACGCTCGACGCCAAGGTCAAGGACGTCGATGCCGGCGTCCTCGCCGCCCACGGGCTCATCCGCTCGGGTGAGACCCGGGTCAAGGTCCTCGGCGACGGCGAACTGACCCGCGCCCTGAAGGTCACCGCCGCCAGGTTCTCCGAGTCCGCCAAGGCCAAGATCGAGAAAGCCGGCGGCCAGGCCATCGTGGCCTAATTGCGGAGCGCGGAATGCGGAGTGCGGATTCGCCCAATCAAACCGATGACGACAACGCCTGATCCGCAGTCCGCAATCCGCAGCCCGCAATAGTCATTCCGCCTCTTAGGATGTTTTCTGCATTCACCAATTCATTAAAGATCCCCGAGCTGCGCTCGCGGATCATCTACACGCTCGCGCTCCTCTTCATCTCGCGCGTCGCGGCCGCCGTGCCGTTGCCGGGAATCAACCTGCAGGTCCTGCAGGCCTATTTTGCCTCGCAGCGCGCGATCGGCGACAGCGGCATCCTCGGCCTGTACAACATGTTCACGGGCGGCGCGCTCAACAACGGCGCGATCGGCGCCCTGGGCATCATGCCCTACATCAGCGCCTCCATCATCTTCCAGCTGATGACCGCCGTGGTCCCCGCCCTCAGCCGCCTCCAGCAGGAGGGCGACGTCGGCCGCCAGAAGCTCGTCCAGTACACGCGCTACGGGACCGTCGTCATCTGTATCGTGCAGGGCCTCCTCACTGTCCTCGCCCTCCAGAATCCGACCAAGCTCAGCTACCTCTTCCGCGGTTTTGACCCGAACATCTACGGGACCGTCGTCTTCAACCCGGGGCTGCCCTTCACGATCCTTTCGCTGCTCCTGATGACGGCGTCCACGCTCCTCCTGATGTGGCTCGGCGAGCAGATCACCCAGCGCGGCATCGGCAATGGCGTCTCGCTCCTGATCACGGTCGGCATCCTTTCCCGCATCCCGAACGCCTTCCGCGAGATTTATGCCCGCGTCACGGCGCCGGCGGGAACTTCCACCGGCCTCGGCCTGCCGCAGTTCCTGGTCATGATCGCGCTGTTCTTCGCCGTGACCATGGGCGTGATCCTCGTGATCCAGGGCCAGCGCAAGATCCCGGTCCAATACGCCAAGCGCGTGGTCGGAAACAAGGTCATGGGCGGCCAGAGCTCCTTCCTCCCGCTCAAGGTCAACTACTCGGGCGTCATGCCCGTCATCTTCGCGACCGCCATCCTGACCTTTCCCGCGCAGTTGCTGCTCCTCCTCAGCTCCAATTTTCCAAATCTGAAGTTCCTCAGCGACATCGGGCAGGACCTGCAGCGCGGCAACTGGCTCTATTACGTCCTGGATGTCCTCCTGATCCTTTTCTTCAGCTATTTCTGGGTGTCGGTCATGTTCAAGCCGATCCAGATCGCCGACGACCTGAAGAAATACGGCGGCTACGTCCCCGGCGTGCGTCCGGGAGAACCGACCGCGCAGTTCCTCGATTTCAGCATGACGCGCCTGACCCTGGCCGGCGCCGTGTTCCTGACCGTCATCGCCGTGATGCCCGACGTGTTTTTCCGGGGCCTCGGCGTCCCGCAGAGCATTTCCTCGTTCTTCGGCGGCACCGGCATGCTGATCACCGTCGGCGTCATCCTCGATACCATGAGGCAGGTGGAAACCTTCCTCCTGCAGCGCCACTACGACGGTTTCCTGAAGAAGGGCCGCATCCGCGCCCGCAGTGGGATGCCCAGCGGGGTCAGTGGAGAAGCTGTTAGCACGGAGGCTCTTATGAAGATCGCGCTGCCGGCCCTGGGGCTGCTCGTCCTCGGCCTCATCATCTACTTCGTCCGCCGCTTCTCGGCGGGTTAATTAAGTTCTTTACTCAGGTGGCCACGGCTGCCATCACCGACCTCTTTTCTCGTTTTGGCCTTACCGCCAAGGCGGAGTCCGTAATCCTCGATACAGCGGGGGCTGTCGCGCAAAACGTTGGCGGGCGGGCTGGTTCTTTGAATTTTGAGCACGTCTCCCGTGCCGTGATGCGGCGCGGGATTTGCGCCCTTGGCGAATTCCAGATTTCGGATTCCGGATTCCAAATTGAATCTCGAATCTTGAATCTTGAATTTGGAATCGGCGGCCCCGCCGCCCTCCACATACCCGATGCGGGAATCCTCGCGGATTTCCCGGCTACGCTGCTCCGAGCCCTCCACCAGCTGCGCTTCGAGATTTCAAATTTGAAATTTGGATTTCCCGGTCTCGCCGCCCTCGCATGATTCCGATCAAGACCGAGAGGCAGATCGAGCGCATGCGGCAATCCTGTGCGATTGCCGCCAATGTCCTCCAGGAGCTGAAGACATTCGTGAGGCCCGGCATCAGCACCCAGGACCTGGAGGAAGCGGGCCGCGCGTCGATCGCCCGCCTGGGCGCCCGCAGCGCCTGCTACGGCTACCAGATCGGTTCGCGCCGCTATCCGGCGCACACCTGCATCTCCGTCAATGAGGAAGTCGTCCACGGCATCCCGTCCTATCGGCGGATCCTGCGCGACGGCGACATCGTCTCGCTCGACATCGTGATCGAGTACGAGGGCTACATCGGCGACAACGCCGCGACGGTCCCCGTGGGCGCGATCTCCCCCGCCATCCGGAAACTGCTTTCCGTGACCGAGGAGGCCCTCCGGCTCGGCATTGCCGCCGCCCGGCCCGGCCAGAAGATCGGCGATATCTCGAGCACGGTGCAGCGCCACGTCGAGGCCAACGGCTTCAGTGTCGTGCGCGACATGGTCGGCCACGGAGTCGGCCTCTCGATGCACGAGGAGCCGCAGATCCCGAACTTCGGCCGCCCGAACACCGGAGACCGGATCAAGCCCGGGATGACCCTGGCGATCGAGCCGATGGTCAACCTCGGCGGATACAAGACGAAGACCCTGCCGGATGGCTGGACCATCGTCACCGCCGACTCCCAGCCGTCCGCCCACTTTGAACACACCGTGCTCGTTTCGGAAAAAGGCCCGGAAATCCTGACGATTCCCCGGCCCATCACCACGCCAGTCCACGCACTCTCCAGTAGTCAGTAGTCATTCGAACTCACTTTCCTTTCACCAACCAAACCACGCTTCCCGCTTCCCGCCTCCCGCTTAGCCCAATCCACACATGCCTCGTCTCCTCGGTGTCGAAATACCCGCGAAAAAGAAAGTCGCGTATTCCCTCCGCTACATCAACGGCATCGGCCCGATGCGCGCGGATCTCCTCGTGCGTGAAGCCGGCCTGAACGCCAACATGCGCGCCCAGGACCTCACGGAGGAACAGCTCAACAAGATCCTCCAGGTCATCACGGAGCACAAGTGGGTGCTCGAGGGCGACCTGCGCCGCGAGATCGCGGCCAATCTCAAGCGGCTCCAGGCCATCAACTGCTATCGCGGCATCCGCCACCGCCGGAGCCTGCCCGTCCGCGGCCAGCGCACCAGCACCAACGCCCGCACCCGCAAGGGCCCGCGCAAGACCGTCGGCGTCACCAAGGCCAAGGAGGCCTGAGGTCGAATAACCCAAGGCGAACGCCCAACGTCGAACGCCGAACACCGAACACCGAATAATTCGTCATGGCTGAAGAAAAGTCAGAGTCTAAGAAGGAAAAGAAACCGGCGCCTGCCGACGCCGGTGCTGGCGCCGCCAAGGCGCCGCGCGAAAAGGCCCCCAAGGGCGAAAAGGGTGGGGACAGGCCGGCGGGCGACAAGCCCGCTGCCGCTCAATCCGCTGCCGCTCAATCCGCCGCCGCGCCCGCCGAAGGCTCGCCCAAGCCCGCCTCCGACAAGCCGGTCGAAATGGTCGGCGGTGTCGCCAAGCAGCCGTCGGCCGAGGACCTCCTCAAGGAGGAGCTGAGCGCGGTCAAGGTTCGCAAGGCCAAGGGCTCGAAGAACGTCACCTCCGGTTTCGTCAACGTCCTCGCCTCCTTCAACAACACGATCGTCACGATCACCGACAGCAAGGGCCAGGTCATCGCCTGGTCCAGCGCCGGCAAGTGCAATTTCCGCGGTTCGCGCAAGTCGACCGCCTACGCCGCGCAGGTCGTGGCCCAGGACGCCGCCCGCAACGCGATGTCCCACGGCCTCAAGGATGTCGTCATCCGCGTCTCCGGCCCCGGCCTGGGCCGCGACAGCGCCATCCGCGCCCTCCAGGCCATCGGCCTCGAGATCACCTCGATCGTCGACGTCACGCCCATCCCGCACAACGGCTGCCGCCCCCGCAAGCGCCGCCGGGTGTAAGGCGGGTATTCTGACTCCTGACTCCTGAATTCTGACTCCTAAATTTCAATGGCTCGCTACATTGGTCCCACCACCCGCATCAGCCGCCGCTTCGGCCAGCATATCCTCGGCTCGGGCAAGGCGCTGGAGCGCCGCAACTATCCTCCCGGCCAGCACGGCCCGAAGTCCCGCCGCAAGTTCTCGGAATATGCCGTCGGCCTGAACGAGAAGCAGAAGCTGCGCTACGTCTACGGCCTGCTCGAGCGCCAGTTCCGGCGCGTGTTCGAGATCGCCAAGCGTGAGCGCGGCGTCACCGGCGAGCGCTTCCTCCAGCTGCTGGAGACGCGTCTCGACAGTGTCGTCTACCTCCTCGGCCTGGCCAAGACCCGCGCCGCCGCCCGCCAGTTCGTCAATCACGGGCACATCCGGGTCAACGGGCACAAGCTCGACATCGCCAGCTACAACGTCCGCGCCGGCGACGAGATCGAGGTCAAGAACACGCCCGCCTCGCGCCAGATGGCCACGCGCCAGCTCGAGGAGAACCGCATCCGCACCGTCCCCGGCTGGCTCAACCTCAACGCCGAGGCCTTCAAGGCCAATGTCGTCCGCCTGCCCAACCGCGACGAGATGGAGCAGGGGATCAACGAGCAGCTGATCGTCGAGTTCTACTCCCGCTTCTAACCTCACCGTCCACCGTCCACCGTCTACTGTCTTCCGAATTATTCCCGCCCATGCCCAAACGTCTCGGTAAGTTCGAACTGCCCAACAAACTGACCAAGGTCGAGGAAGGTGCCACGACGACCTACGCCAAGTTCATCGCTGAACCGTTCGAGGCCGGCTACGGCCACACCGTCGGCAACTCCCTCCGCCGCGTGCTCCTCAGCTCCGTCGAGGGCGCGGCCATCTCCTCGATCAAGATCGACGGGGTCAACCACGAGTTCCAGAGCATCGACGGCATCGTCGAGGATGTCACGGACATCGTCCTCAACCTGAAGAAGGTCCTCCTCGTCTCGACCAAGCGCGAGCCCGTCACCCTCCTCATCAAGGTCACGAAGAGCGGCAAGGTCACCGCGGCCGACATCCAGGCCGACTCGAACATCACGGTGGTCAACCCCGACCAGCTCATCTGCACCCTCGACAGCAAGCGGACCTTCGAGGCCGAGATCGAGGTCAAGACCGGCCGCGGCTACTGCCCCGGCGAGCAGAACAAGAAGGAGGAGCAGGCCATCGGCGTCATCCCGATCGACTCGCTCTTCTCCCCGATCCGGCTCGTGAAGTACTCCGTCGAGAACACCCGCGTCGGGCAGATCACCGATTACGACAAGCTCCTCCTCGAGGTCTGGACCGACGGCCGCGTCACGCCCGACGACGCCCTCAAGGAAGCCGCCTCCATCCTCAAGCATCACCTCGATGTCTTCGACCGCGTCAGCGAGCAGTCCTTCGAGTTCGAGAGCCAGCAGAACGAGGTCAGCGAGGAGCAGAACAAGCTCCGCAAGCTCCTCAACATGTCGGTCAACGAGATCGAGCTCTCCGTCCGCGCCGCCAACTGCCTCAACAACGCCAACATCACCACCGTCGGCGAGCTGGCGATGAAGACCGAGCAGGAGATGCTCAAGTACCGCAACTTCGGCAAGAAGTCCCTCAACGAGATCAAGGAGAAGCTCGAGGCCCTCGGCCTCTCCCTCGGCATGAAGTTCGACGAGCGCCTGCTCGACGCCAAGAAAGAAGCGTAATCAAAATCCGAAATCCGAATGGCCAATGCCGAAAGGCACGTCTGAGGACCGGAACCAAACCAATATTGTGCCTGGGTGAGCATTCGTCATTCGGGCTTCGTCATTCGGATTTTCCTTTAAGCCATGCGTCACAATAAACATCACGCCTCCCTCGGCGTGACCCGCGAGCATCGTGCTGCGATGCTGTCCAATCTCGCCGCCTCCCTCATCGAGCACGGTCGCATCCAGACCACCCTGACCAAGGCCAGGGCGCTCCGCCCGTTCATCGAGCGCGTGATCACCAAGGCCAAGAAGGCCGCGGCCCACCCGGAGAAGAAGGACCAGCTCCACCTCCGCCGCCTGGCGATGGCCGACGTCCGCAACGAGGACGCCGTCACGCTGCTCTTCAACGAGAAGTACAAGGAATTCGCCAAGCGCAACGGCGGCTATACGCGCATCTACAAGCTGGGCGCCCGCCGCATCAGCGATGCCGCCGAGCTCGCCCTGATCGAGTTCGTCAAGGCCGACGATACCGGCTACAAGAAATCGAAGGGCCGCAAGTCCACGAAGGCCAAGGCCGCCCCGAAGGCCGCCAAGGCCGACAAGCCGGCCGCTGAAGCCGCGCCCGAAGCGCCCGCGGCGCCTGAGGCGAAGCCCTGAGTGGCCGGTAAACAGTAGACCGTAGACGGTAGACAGTCATTTTGGGGCCGGAATTTTATTCCGGCCCTTTTCTTTTCCGGCATAGTCCGCCCCACGCCCCACGCCTCACCGCTTACCGCTTACCGCTTGCCGCTTGCCGCTTACCGCTTACCGCCACAGCATGTTCGACCCCCAGACCGCCGTCGTCGTCTACTGCAGCCTCCTCACGTTGCTGTTTGCCGGCCTGTGGATGTATTATGACCGGCGCGAACACATCCGCTTCGAGAAGGAGCGGCGCCATACCGTCTTCCACTGCATCCGCTGCGACCAGCTCTACACCGCCCCCGCCGGGACCGAGCTCTGCCGGTGCCCGCGCTGCAACCACGAGAACACGAAGCTGAAATTCTAGAAAAGCGTGCGCAACCACAGAGACACAAAGCCACAGAGGGCGATACAAAGGGCCGGCTTGGGGATTGGGCTCGAACCACGCATTTCCTCCTGGTCCTCGCGATCCTCCTTTTCAAAGCCAACCGCGCTTTTCTGTGCGGCCCTCTGTGTCTCGGTGTCTCTGTGGTTCACCCTGGCTCCCTTCGCCGCTTATGCCGCGGAGGAGCCGGTCCGGATGGACCCGGTCACCATCAATGATTTTTCACTCTTCCTCGGCGTGAATTTTGTCGTGGCCGGCAACGGCACGAAGATTTCGCACGTCGAGTTTTTCCCCGTCGAACCCCGCTCGCTGGCGGCGAAGCAGGGCTTGCTGGACCATGACAAGCTGATCGCGATCGACGGCCACGAAGTCCAGGACCTCTCCAAGGACGCTTTTGAAAAGCTGTTTGTCCGCACAGCGGACAAGGACGGTTTTCTCACCTGGAAATTCACCATCCAGCGAGGCCTCTCGAAGGCCACGTCGATCATCAAGTTCACAGTCAAGGCCGAGGAAATGCACAAACCCCCGGCAAAAAAATAGCGTCTGTCACCCCCCCCCAGAAAGCGAAGCGAGAGGTCGTCTTCCGGCGTATTGATGGCGTTCGGCGCGTCTCGCCAAAGGCGAAGCCGCCATCACCCTAGCCGGGAGACGGCCTCTCGCGCAGCGTGCTTCCGGCGTATTGATGGCGTCCGGCGCGTCTCGCCCGAGGCGAAGCCGCCATCACGCTAGCCGGGAGACGACCTCTCGCGCCGAGCGCCGCTCGCGGAGGATCTGTCCTTCGTTCTTGCGATCTTCCGTTCCCGCCCTTTTTGCTATCCGTTTACCGAGCGTTCATGCCACAGATCATCGCCGTCCTCGACTTCGGCTCGCAGCTGACGCAGGTGATCGCGCGCCGCATCCGTGAGTGCCAGGTCTATTCGAAGATCTACCACTACGCGACGCCGGCCGCCAAGCTGAGGGAGGACGGCGTCATCGGCATCATCTTCTCCGGCGGCCCCCAGAGCGTCTACGCCCGGACGGCCCCGCATCCGGACCCCGGGGTCTTCGAGCTCGGCCTTCCCATCCTGGGCATCTGCTATGGCGTCCAGCTCATGGGCTATTTCCTGGGCGGCCGCGTCTCGTTGAGCAAGGAGCGGGAGTACGGCCACGGTCACCTCACGATCAGGCGGCCCAGCAGGCTGTTTGCCGGGTTGCCCCGCAAACTTCGGATCTGGAATTCCCACGGCGACAAGCTCACAAAACTGCCGCCCGGCTTCCGGGTGACGGCCATCTCCGACAATTCCCCCTTCGCCGCCGCCGAGGACGTGAAGCGCGGCTTCTACGGCCTCCAGTTCCATCCCGAGGTCTTCCACACCGAGCACGGTGGGGACATGATCCGCAACTTCCTCCTGAAGGTCTGCCGCGCCCGCCAGGACTGGACGCCGCGGGATTTCATCGCCCACGCCGTGGACGACATCCGGGCGACGGTCGGGAAATCGCGCGTCGTCCTCGGCCTGTCCGGCGGCGTCGACTCCTCCGTCGCCGCCGCGCTGCTGCACCGGGCCATCGGCCGGCAGCTGACCTGCGTGTTCGTCGACAACGGGCTCCTGCGCAAGGGCGAGCGCGACTACGTCGAGGCTCTCTACAAGAAACATTTCCACATCGACCTCCGCGTGGTCGACGCCTCGGCCCTGTTCCTGCGCCGCCTGCGCGGAGTCACCGAGCCCGAGAAAAAGCGGAAGATCATCGGCCGCACCTTCGTCGAGGTGTTCGAGAAGTCGCTGAAATCGATCGGCGGCGCAAAATTCCTCGGCCAGGGGACGCTTTACCCCGACGTGATCGAGAGTATCTCGATTGGCAACAATCCCGCCTCCCTGATCAAAACCCACCACAACGTCGGGGGACTCCCCAAGCGGATGAAGCTCCAGCTCATCGAGCCCCTGCGGCAGCTGTTCAAGGATGAAGTCAGGGTCGTCGGCAAGCTGCTGGGCCTGCCGCGCGAGGTCGTCTGGCGCCAGCCCTTTCCCGGTCCCGGCCTGGGCGTTCGCGTCATGGGCGAGGTCACCGAGGACCGCCTGGAGATTCTCCGGAACGCGGATGCGGTGCTCCACGACGAGATGATGCGCTCGAAGCTGTACTACAAGGTGTGGCAGTCGTTCTGCGTTTTTCTTCCCGTTCGCACCGTGGGGGTCTTCGGCGACGAGAGAACTTACGACTACGTCATCGCCCTGCGCGTCGTCGAAAGCACAGACGCCATGACCGCCGACTGGGCGCGACTGCCCCACGAACTGCTCCGCCGCATTTCCAGCCGCATCACAAACGAGGTAAGGGGAGTGAGCCGGGTCGTCTTCGACATCAGCTCGAAGCCTCCCGCGACGATCGAGTGGGAATAGCCTTCAGCGTTGAGAGTTAAACGTTGAGCGTTTCGCCGGGGCAGAGCGCTTGGCGTTTAACTTTTAAAGCTTAACGCCGAATTCGATGCGGGCCGCTCCCTCGTGTGCAACGACTTGTTGCATAAGCCTTAGCCCTCGACTCCGGACCCCGGAGGCCCAACGGTTGTCTCCAATAATAATGAAATCCCCTCTGCTCCGATTCCTCGGCTTCGTGGTGAGTTTGTCCGTCATGCCGGCCGTACAGGCGGCCGGCAGCGACGCCGCGGCCATCGTCGCCAAGGCGCGGGCCTACGCCGGCCCGGAGTCGGCGCTCAACTCGCTCAAGTCGATCCACATGGTGGGCGACCTGGTGACGATCCTCGATACCTCCGCGCCCGACGCGAAGCCAATCAAGGCCTCGGTCGACATCGTGTACCAGGCGGCGAACAAGCTCGTTTACCAGAACAAGATCACGGCCGTTTCCGATGCCGGCACCGAGGTGACGTCGCTGGATGGATTCACGGCCTGGCATCGCGTTGAGGACAAGAGCACGCCCCCCAAGTGGAATCTGACCCAGCAGAGCGTGGCGGACGTGAAGCGCCTTCGCGCCAACACGATCGAGCAGCTCTCCTTTTTCAAGGGCGTGGACCCTTCCGACATCCAGGACCTCGGCACCGTCACCGTCGGCGGCGTCATCTGCCACAAGCTCTCGGTCCGGCACTCGCCCGATATCGTGTTCTACAAATACATCGACCAGGTCACCGGCCGGTTGGTCCAGACGGAGACGGGCGAGGGGGGCTCGGTCAGGGAGGAGGGCGAAATCCGCGCAGGCGGGATTCGCTTTCCCCAGAAAACCGTCACGACCGTGAAGACGGCGAACGGAAAGACCGCCACCGTGACCGTCACGATCTCGAAGATCACCGTGAACGAGGCGTTTCCGGACAGCTTCTTCACCATCCCAGCCTTCTCGGTCAAATAGGCGAGTGGCGGCTTCAACCGCGAATGCACGCGAATACACACGAATAGGTCCCTTGGCCCGGCTTTCGTGCTCATTCGTGTTTCTTCGTGGTTAAGAAGGTTTTTTCGTCGTGCGTACGTTAAAATTTGGCTCGAAGCATTTTGAGGCTGGGCTCGCCGCTTTTTGTGCGGCGGCGGCGGCGCCCCGCGACATCGTCGACGCGGTCGCGGGGATTCTCGCTGACGTCCGGTCCCGCGGGGACGAGGCGGTCCTCGAATACGCCGCCAAGTTCGATGGCGCGCGGTTTGGCCCGTCGCGGCTGCGCGTCGCTGCCGGGGAATTGAGCGCCGCGGCCCGGGCCCTGCCCGCCGCCGACCGACGGGCCATGGAAGCGGCGCGACAAGCCATCGTGGCCTTCAATCGGCGCGGAGGCCAGAAGGGCTGGACCGCCCGCAATTCCCACGGCGCGACCGTCGGCGAAAAATTTGACCCGATCCGGCGCGTGGGCATCTACGTTCCCGGCGGGCAGGTGCCGCTGGTTTCGACCGCCCTGATGACGATAACGCTGGCGCGAATCGCGGGCTGTCCGGAAATCGCGGTTTTCACGCCGGCGACCGGCGAGGGCTTGGTGGCGCCGGCCCTCCTGGCGGCGATCAAGCTGGCCGGGGCCTCTGAAGTCTATCGAGTTGGCGGCGTCCAGGCCATCGGGGCGATGGCCTACGGCACGAATTCGATCCGGCCTGTCGACAAGCTGTTCGGTCCCGGCAATGCCTACGTTTGCGAGGCGAAGCGCCAGGTATTCGGCACCGTCGGCGTCGATTCGCTGCCGGGCCCGAGCGAGGTGATGGTTGTCGCCGATCGAACCGCGCGGCCGGAATTCGCCGCCGCCGACCTGCTCGCCCAAGCCGAGCACGGTTCCGGCCGCGAAAAAATCTACCTCGTCGCCATCGATCGCGGCGTGATTGCCGCGATTGAGAGCGAGTTGAAAATCCAGCTCGCGGCTTCGTCCCGACGGGGAAAAATCGAGCGGGTCCTGGCCGAAGGATTCCTCGCTGTGGAAGTCACAAATGCCGCCGATGCGGCAATTGTGGCGAATTATGTCGCGCCCGAGCACCTGGAGCTGCTCGTCAAACCCTCGTTGGCGCGCCAGCTGGCCAAGGCTGTCACCACCGCCGGCGCGATCATGGTCGGGGACGATACGCCCACGGTGTTGGGCGATTTTGCCGCCGGGCCGAGCCACGTCCTGCCCACGGCCCGGACCGGCCGATTCTTCAGCGGCCTGCGCGTGGCGGATTTCGTCCGCCGCACCAGCCTGATCCAATACAACCGCGCCGCCTTGCGGAAGGCGGAACCTGTCACCTCCGCCTTCGCCGCCATGGAGCGCCTCGAAGCCCACGGCCGCTCCGCGACGATCAGGCTGTGATAACCACAAAGACACAAAGACACAGGGTGCCCACAAAGGCATTGATGTTCTCTGTGAGTGCTCTGTGTCTTTGTGCCTCTGTGGTTCAATCCGATGCCTGAATCTTCAAGCCTCGCGCTGCCTCATATCGGGAAGCTGCATGCATACACGCCCGGGCTTCAGCCGGGGGAGAGTGGGTGGGTCAAGCTCAACACCAACGAATGCCCGTACCCGCCGAGCCCGCGCGTGGCCGAGGCGTTGCGGAGGGAGATCGGCCCGGACGGCGCCAACCTCCGGCTGTACCCAAACCCGAAGAGCGACCGCCTCCGCGTCGCGGTGGCGCGCCACCACGGGCTGAAGCCGGAAAACGTCTGCATCGGCAACGGCTCGGACGACCTCCTCAACCTGCTCGTCCGCTGCTTTGCCAGCAGCGCCGCGGTCACGGGCTTCACCTTGCCGAGCTACTCCCTGTATCCCGTGCTTGTGGGCATCCAGGACGGCGCGGTCGAGACGATCGACTTCGACCGCTCGATGCAGCTGCCCATGGCGAAAATCGCGGCCTCGAAGGCCTCGATTTTTTTTCTCACCTCGCCCAATGCCCCGACCGGGGTGGGCTTCAGCCGCGCTGAAATCGGCCGGGTCCTCGACGGTTTCAAGGGCCTCCTCGTGGTCGATGAGGCCTATGCGCCCTTCGCCGCGGAAAACGTCGCCGACCTCGTCGCCCAGCGCGAACGCCTCGTCGTGGTGCGGACGCTCTCAAAGGCCCATGCGCTGGCCGGAATGCGGATCGGCTATGCCCTGGCGTCGCCCGTCATCATCGACCTGCTCGATCGCGTCCGGGACAGCTACAATGTGAGCCGGCTGGCCCAGGTGGCCGGCGAGGCGGCCCTGGACGACTCGGGATACTACCAGGGCGTGATCGCCCGAATCTGCGCGACCAGGGACCGTTTCATAGGTGGCCTCAAGGGCACGCGCGGTTGGTTCACGTATTCGTCTCAGGCCAACTTCATTTTCACCGAGCCCAAGGATCGGCGCGGAATCAGCGGCCCGGGTGTGGCCCGGGCCGCGTGGGAGTTCCTGTACGGCCGCCGGGTCCTGGTGCGTCATTTCCCCAGCAGCCCCTTGACCGCCCCCTTCCTGCGCATCAGCGTCGGCACGGACGACGAGATGCTCGTCCTCAACCAAGAACTCGACGCATGGCAAAAGGCAGCACAGGTCGCGTAGCCACGATCCACCGCAAGACGGCGGAGACGGACATCCGCCTGACCCTCGGGATCGACGGCCGCGGGGAATCGAAGATCGAGACCGGGGTGCCGTTTTTCGACCACATGCTGGTCCTCTTTTCCAAGCACGGCCTGTTCGACCTCATCGTCGCCGCCAAGGGCGACACCGACGTCGATTACCATCACACCGTCGAGGATGTCGGGCTGGTGCTCGGCCAGGCCTTCAAGGACGCGCTCGGCGACAAGCTGGGCATCCGCCGCTACGGCTTCTTTCTCCTGCCGATGGACGAATCCCTCGCCCGCGTCGCGATCGACGTCGGCGGCCGCCCGCACCTGGTCTACAACGCCGAGGCGCCGACGATGTTCGTGCGGGATTTCAATATCGTCCTGGTCAAGGAATTCTGCCGCGCCTTCAGCAACGCGCTCGGCGCCAATCTCCACGTCCAGCTCGTCTACGGCGAGGAGCCCCACCACGTGGCCGAGGCCATCTTCAAGTGCCTCGCGCGCGCCCTCGACCAGGCGACCCAGATCGACCCCCGCGCGGCGGACCTGCTGCCCTCGACCAAGGGCCTTATTTAGTCGAGGGGGCGAAGAGTCGAGGGGTCGAAAGGCGGCGACGGCTAGTGTATCAGTCTGGCAGATTCTTTCGTAGCGAAGGCCGGAAGGCCTTCGTCCGAAGCGCTTCCGCGCTTCGCTACGGGCCAAACTGATACATTTCTGGCGACGGCCTTGCTTGCCCCTCGACTCCTCGACTGTTCGACTTCTCGACCGAATGGACGCAATCGCCGTAATAGATAGTGGCATCTGCAACCTTCGCAGCGTTACCAAGGCGCTTGAGGCGGTGGGAGCGGAGCCACGCGTCGTGCGGAACACGGCGGAGCTGATGGCGGCGAAAGCCGCCGGGCTCGTCCTGCCGGGAGTAGGGGCACTGCGCGACTGCGTTTCCCAACTCCGCAACTCCGGTTTGGATCGTTCCGTCTCGGATTGGATCGGCTCGGATCGGCCGTTCCTCGGTGTGTGCCTGGGGATGCAGGCGTTGTTCGAGCATTCGCAGGAAGGCGACATCCAGGGCCTGGGTATTTTCAAGGGGAACGTTGTCCGCTTTCAGCGCCCGAAGGAGCTCAAGATCCCGCACATGGGCTGGAATACGCTGGATTTCGTCCAGCGAGATTCCGCGCTGGCGGCCGGTCTCGCTGCCGACCCTTCGTTCTATTTTGTCCACTCCTACCACTGCGTTCCGGCGGACGCCGGCTTGGTCCTGGCTGAGTGCGACTACGGCGGCCGTTTCGTGGCGGCCATCGCGCGCGGCCGCTGCTTCGCGACCCAATTCCACCCCGAGAAAAGCCAGGCCGCCGGCCTGCAGATCTACCGTAATTTCGCCGCGGTCGCGGCGAGCAGTAGCTCAGAGTTCAGAGCTTAGAGCTTACAGTCGCAGCTTCGATCGGCGCGGTTGGCTCTGAACTCTTGTCTCTAAGCCATCGTCACGGCTCTCTGGCCATCCGTCCGCTTGCGCCGGGCGTCTTCTTAGGTATCGGTGTGCGTCATGGCCACTTACCATATTGACCCGGCGCACTCCTCCGTCGGTTTCAGCGTCCGGCACCTGATGATTACCCGCGTGAACGGCGTCTTCGAGAAGTTCTCGGGCTCGATGATTTATGACCCGGCCAGCCCCGAGAAGACCACGGCCGAGGCGACGATCGATGCGGCCAGCATCAACACCCACGTGCCGGATCGCGACAAGCACCTCCGGAGCCCCGAGTTTTTCGACGTCGCAAAATTCCCGCAGCTGACCTTCAAGTCGAAGCGCGTGGTCCGCGCCGGCGGAAGGCTTCGCATGGTGGGCGATCTCACGATCCACGGCGTCGCCAAGGAAGTTACGCTCGATGTGGAAAGCCCGAGCAGCGAACTCAAGGACCCCCACGGCAACCTGAAGATCGGCCTCTCCGGGACCACCCAGATCGACCGCCGCGATTTTGGCCTGACCTGGAACGCCGTGATCGAATCGGGCGGCGTCCTCGTGGGCCACGAGGTGACCATCACGCTCGACCTGCAGTTCGTCCGCAAAAGCTGAAACAGGACTCCAAACTGCCCTACTTCTTCTTCGCGCGGGTCATCAGGAAGTGCTGCCGCACTGCATTGTCCTCGGAATAGGACTGGACCAGCGCCTCGAGCTCGGTGCGGAATCGTTGGAGCTTTTCGGGCTCTTCCTTCGCGGCCTGCACGAATTTCACCACCGGGCCCAGGGTGCGTTCCACGGAATCGCGGTAATGGGCGGGGCTGAGGGCGGGGAACAGCATGGTCCCTTGTTCGAAGAAAACGCCGGTCACGGCGTCGCCGAGCCGGTCGCGCACGACCTGCGGATTACCCCATTGCGGCGGCGGGGCGACGCCGGCGGGCGGCGGCTGATAGCGGGAAACCAGGGCGAACATCAGGCCGGTGAATTGCTCCGGCGGCCAGGTGGAAAAGGCCAGGGTGCCGCCTGGCTTGAGCACTCGCAGCATTTCGCGGATCGCCACGTCGGGTCGAGGGGCGAACATGTGGCCAAACTGGCTGAGGACCACGTCGAACTCGCCATCGCGAAAGGGCAACGCCTCGGCGTCCCCGACGGAAAAATTAATCTCCACGCCGGCGAGCGTGGCATTGAACCGGGCGTGGTCGATCAGCGCCGGGCTGAGGTCGATCCCGGTCACCCGTCCCCCTTGCCGGGCCGCCGTCACGGCCGCGACCCCGGTGCCGCATCCGACGTCAAGCACCCGGCTGCCGGCCGCCAGGCCGGAAAACCGAACCAACTTCCCGGCGGGCATGATGGTGATCGCCTCGAGCGGCGCGAACAACCCCCACGCCTCGCGTTGGTGGGCCTTGAGCTCGGCAAATGGATCGGACGCGGCGGGGCTGGGAGTCAGGACTGGGTTCATGGGGTGAAAGAAATGCCGCTGCTGCGGGGCGAACGCTTAACGCTTAACGTTTAACGCTCAACTCCAAATGCCTTTGGCGACTTTTGCGTTAAGAGTTAAACGATAAACGTTAAGCGTTTCGCCCGGCAGGGCCAAGACTTTCTCATATGCTTGGTTGGCATGTGGCTTTGCTTTGCCAAAGCCGCGTCGCCCCCATTTCCTTTTTGCATGGGCAACGCGACGCTCAGGATCGAAGACAAAGAATACCCCTTGCCGGTGATCGTTGGAACCGAGGGCGAGCGGGCCGTTGATACCCGGAAGCTCCGGGTCGACTCGGGCTACGTCGCGTACGACCAGGGCTACGGCAACACCGCCTCGTGCGAAAGCTCGATCACCTACCTGGACGGCGACAATGGCATCCTGCGTCATCGCGGTTATCCGATCGAGCAGCTCGCCAAATTCAGCGACTTCGTCGAGACGGCCTACCTGATCATTTACGGCGAGCTGCCCAATTCGGTCCAACGCAAGGAATTCGGGCTCCTGATCCGCATCAATGCCGCGATCGAGACGCAGATGCAGAAGATCTTCGAGGGTTTCCCGAAGGATGCCCCGCCGATGGCCCTGCTGTCCTCGATCACCGGTTCGCTGGCGGCGCATTATCCCGATCTCGCGACGAACAACTTCGAGAAGGACCTCAAGCATTTCGACATGGCGGCCGCCATCGCCATCTCGAAGATCCGGACGATCGGGGCGATGATTTACCGTTATCAGCGCGGCCTGCCCTACATCGTGCCGAAGCAGGAGCTGCCGTTCTGCGAGAATTTCCTGCACATGATGTTCTCGGAGGAAAAGAAGGAGTACGCCTGTTCGCCCGAGGTGGCCAAGGCGCTCAATCTCCTGCTCCTTCTCCACGCCGACCACGAACAGAACTGCTCCACCTCGACCGTTCGGATGGTGGGTTCCAGCGCCGCGAATCTGTTTACTTCCATTTCCGCCGGCATCAGCGCCCTTTCCGGTCCCCTGCACGGCGGGGCCAACACCGCCGTGATGCACATGCTGCAGTCGATCCACGACGAGGGCGACGACGGCACCCGTTTCATCGCCGCCGCCAAGTCGGGGAGCAAGGGCAACCGCCTCATGGGATTCGGCCACGCCGTCTACAAGAACTTCGACCCGCGCGCCAAGATCATCGGCCAGGCCTGCGACGAGGTGCTGAAGAAACTCGGGATCAACGATCCGCTCCTCGCCATCGCGAAGAATCTCGAGCAGGCCGCGCTGAAGGATGACTACTTCCTGTCGCGGAAGCTGTATCCGAACGTCGATTTCTATTCCGGGATCATCATGCGCGCGATCGGCATCCCGATGAACATGTTCACCGTGATTTTCGCCATCGGCCGCGCCCCCGGGCAGATCGCCAACTGGCGCGAGGTCGCCGCCAATCCCAAGGGCCGAATCTACCGCCCCCGCCAGATCTTCGTGGGCCCCGTGAAGCGAGACTACGTCCCGCTGAAGCAGCGCTGACCGATCGCCGGGGCCACTCCGTGGCCAACACTGCGAGGCCCAGGCCCCGCCTTTTGCTTTGAGGGCACCCGTGAAGGCCTTCGCCGCGCGCGTCAGGCCGACTTCCTTCGGCCACCTCGACGCTTGGGGACAGACCCTTAATCCGCCATTCCGCGTAAGGGACAGACCCCAAATCCGTCGTCCGAATAAGGGACAGGCCCTAAAAACTGCGGTCCCGTAAGGGACAGGCCCTTACAACCTCGGGGGTGGTAAGGGACAGACCCTTAAAACTTTTGCACAAATGGCTATTTGGCAGGTCCTTATTTTACGCGTCCAAATTCATTGCAAGACTGCCGGCCAGTTCGCCGTTACTTGGCGGGGGGCTGTTTATCGCTGGAGGGGTGATGGAAGAGGTCATCGGTAGTCAGGGCGGTCAAGGTGGTCAGGCCTTTGATGAGCTGCCAGAAGATCAGCATCATGATGGCCATGCTCGGGATCACGATGATCGGCCAGCTCAGGAGGTGCATCCGGCCGAGTTCGGCGTTGAATTCCGGGGTGCCGGCCTGGCTGTGGATGATTTTTCGCGAGAGGACATAATTGGCCGCTGCGCTGAGGACAAAGCCGGCGGCCAGCCAGAAGCTGGCGCGGGCGATCAGCCCGCGGAAGGCTTCGTGGGCATTCTGGGCCGAGAGGGCGGCTTCAATCCGGGGCAGGTCGACCACCTGTTCGTTCATCAGCAATTCCTGGAGGATTGGGGTTTTTGAGCGGGCGGAGAGAAGCACGCCGGCGGCAATTGCGAGCGGGACGGCTCCCTCCTTGACCGCAAACCATTTGGCCTGGACCTGCATCAAGCCCAAGCCGCCGGAAAGCAGCACGCTGATAAAGCCGGCCACCGAGATGAAATTCATCCGTCGGCGCACACTGAAATCGTAGACGGCATATCCAACCGGGAAGGCGAGGGCGACGACGAGGCCCCACACCGGCCCGAGGGCCTTCTCGCCGCTGAGCTTCGTCAGGATCAGCGAAGGCAGCGCCAGGTTGCAGACGATGTTGACGAGAAGGTTCTCGCGCTTTTGCGCCGCCATGCGGCGCAGAGTCTAGAGTCCAGTGTCCAGAGTCTAGAGCAAAGCAAACGGGCTGGGTAGCGCGGTCCGACGTTTCTTGCTCTAGACTCTAGACTCTGGACTCCAGACTTATGAACGGGCATTTTTGCCCGCTCGTGATTCTCCTCGGCCTCAATGTCGACCATTGCGCCACCCTGCGGCAGGCGCGGTACCGCGGGGCCGATCCCGGTGGCATGGTTGAGCCCGACCCCGTGGCTCTCGCCCTCGTGGCGGAAAAGGCCGGGGCCGACGGGATCACCGTGCACCTGCGGGAGGACGCCCGGCACATCCAGGAGCGGGATGTGTGGCGGCTGCGGGAATCCATTGCGACGCGGCTGAATTTCGAGATGGCGTGCACGCCGGCGATGACCGCGTTCGCGCTAAGGTTGAAGCCGGATTCCGTCTGCCTCGTGCCCGAGAACAGGCAGGAAATCACCACGGAGGGCGGGCTCGATGTCGCCGCGAACGAGGCACGCGTGCGGGCCTGCGTCGAGGCCATGAACGAAGCCGGCATTGCCGCGAGCCTCTTCATCGACCCGGAACCGAGACAGATCGAGCTCGCCGCCCGGTTGCGGGCGCCTCTCGTCGAACTCCACACGGGATCATATGCCTCGGCGACGGCCCCCCGGGCGCGGCGCGACGAATTCGGCCGCCTCGAGGCGGGAGCCAAGCTGGCCACGAAATCCGGCCTGACCGTCAACGCCGGCCACGGCATTAATTACATCAACATTGCCGAAGTCCGGACCCTCCCGCACCTGCACGAGCTCAACATCGGCCACAGCATCATCAGCCGGGCGCTGTTCACGGGCATCGAGGAAGCGGTGAAGGAAATGAAGCGGAGGATGAATTCGTGATTGCGAGGACTCAGGTGTCGGGAGTCGGGATTCAGAATGATGTTGCTAGGAGTCAGGAGTCAGGAGTCAGGATTCAGAATAAGGTGCCGTAAGCCCCCATGGCGTTGGCGCCCCGACTCCCGACTCCCGACTCCTGACTCCTGACTCCTGACACCCCGCTATGCAGCTATCCCTTCCCCACGGCGGTGTCGTCATCGGCCTCGGTTGCGACCTCGTCGACGTCCAGCGCATCCGCGACGTGCTCGACCGGCACGGGGATCATTTCCTGGACCGCGTGTTCACGGAGGAGGAGCGGAAGTACAGCTTTGGCCGGCCGCATCCGCACAAGCACCTCGCCGCCCGGTGGGCGGCCAAGGAGGCCATCTCGAAATGTTTCACCACGGGGATCGGCGCCGCGCTGGGATGGAAGGATGCCTCGATCTACCATGGCGAACGCGAACAGCCCCTGGTGCGTCTGGGTGGCCGGGGCCTGGAACTGCTGGCCGCCGTGGGGGGGACGGAGGTCCTGGTGAGTTTGTCCCACACCGATACCGCGGCCATGGCGGTCGCGGTCCTGGTCAAGCGCGCGTAAGCATGGATGAGGCGGAACAACCCGAGGCGAAAAAGCCGCTTTCCAAGGCTCCGTCCTGGGTTTTGCTCGGGTTCGTTTTTGGCGCGTTGACCGTCCTGATGCTGCCTTGGTCCACCGAGCCACCGGCCGCTCCGCCCGCCCCCGGGAAGACTGAGCCTGCCATCATCCTTTCCGTCCCCCGGCTCACCACGATCGAGGCGCAGTTCGAGGAGTACGGCCACTATGCGGTCTGGTCCAACGACACGACGGAGGTGCAGCTGTGGAATCCCGAGTTGAAGGAATACCTCGACTGTTACGAAGTGCTCCGCGTCGGCGACAAATATTACTTCCGGTCCATCCCCCGGCTGACGCGTCCCATCCTGACGCACGGCGTTCCTGATACGCTCACGCTCAAGTTCACCGAGACCGAGGCGAGCAAGAAGGCGTGGGAGCAGGAGGTGAGGGAGGAAAACAAGCGCACCATCGAGGAATCCCTCAAGCGCCCGGTGCCCCAGAAGTAGCGTGAAGAGAAAGGCAAACCTGATCCCGCCGGGCGATCCGATCCTGTCCTGCGCCGAGGCGCGAGAGTTGGAAGACCGGCTTTTCGCTTCCGACGAGGGACGTGAGTGGGAGGCGATGACCCGCGCCGGTGCGGCCATCGGCCGCGCCGTGCTCGATGATTTTTCGGAAATCGGCCCCGTGCCCGCAAAATCCCTGCGCGTGCTGGTGGTCGCGGGGAAGGGACACAACGGAGGCGATGCGATCCTGGCGGCCGCGCAAATCCTAGAGACGGTGGCGGGGGCGAGCGCGGAGGTGCTTTTCGTATTTGGGGAGCGGGAGCTTCGGCCCTTGGCGGCAAAGGCCATGCGGCAGCTGGTGCACGGCGCCCGCGAACGGGTGAAGGTCGTGGCTGAGCCCGCGCCGCGGTACGATGTCTGTCTCGATGGCCTCTTCGGCTTTCAGTTTCGGCCCCCGCTGCCGGCCGAAGCCAGGAAGGTACTCACCCGGATCGCGGAGATTCCGATTCGACTGCGTGCCGCCGTCGACTTGCCGAGCGGGTTGAGCGATGCGACCACCGCCGCCCCGGGAACATTCCGGGCCGATTTCACCTATTGCACCGGCAGCGTGAAGAACCCGGTCATCGCGGAGGCGAACGCACCCCTCGTCGGACGGATTCGTTACCTGGACCTCGGTTTTTTCGAGCCCAGCTCGAATCGCAATTATGGCGGCCGGCCACGCATCCTGGGTTCAACCATTCTCGAACCCTTGCGCGCGCTGAGGGATCCGCGCGCCGACAAGCGGGCCCATGGGAATCTTTTCGTTGTCGCGGGCTCGGAAACGTACCCGGGCGCGGCCCTGTTGTGCGTCCTGGCGGCGCTGCGCAGCGGGGTAGGGCTCGTCACGGCCTTTGTCCCGGAGAAACTGATCCCCGCGTTTGCCGCCCGCGCCCCTGGGGCGATCTGGATTCCGGTGAGCCAGGAGGCGATCGAGTCCCGGATCGCCCGCGCCAGCGCGCTGGCGATCGGCCCGGGAATAGGCGATGACGGCGAAGTCCTGGAGCGGGCTGAATTGCTGGCGCGGCATTCCAAGGTGCCGCTTGTGCTGGATGCGGACGCCCTTCGACCGGGAATCGTGGCGGCGGGCTTGGCTCCCCGCATTCTCACTCCCCATGCCGGAGAGCTCAAACGGCTCAAAGCCAAGGCGGGCGCGCGCCAAAAGGCGCTGACCGTTCTCGTCGAGAAGGGGCGTTTGACTCGAATGTCGGTGAACGGAGAAACCGACCGCAGCCTCTATAGCCCCTACGGCGGGCCCGTTTTGGCGCGGGGGGGAAGCGGAGACATTCTCACTGGAATCATTGGAGGCCTGCTTGCCCAAGAAGCGGTCCCCGCCGGTTCAGTCTCGTCCGAATTACTGCTTTTGGTGGCGGCCCGCGGCGTAGCCTGGCACGGCTTGGCGGCGGACCTCCTGGCGAGGAAGCGCGGACAGGTTGCGATAGAAACAATTGATATTCTGGACTTTATGGGCTGCGTTTTGCGCCTTGAAGGCGCTTTATGAAAGTGGCGCGGCGTAATTGTTCGTAATCCGACTGAAAATCCCGTCAGGTAGTAACTGACCCCCGACACCTTCCGTCATAAAGGGGCCTTACTACCCATATGAAATCCCTCAGACATCTCCTCGCGGCATCAGCCGCTGTTGTTATCGTTACTGCGGTCGCTGCGGCGGCTGCGGCTCCTAATGTTGTCGGTACTTGGAAATTTGCTGCGCCCG
>JADMIO012610702.1_pt1 | contig 35192 bp, 34 predicted proteins | sample 8958161 | NCBI WGS metagenome assembly JADMIO01 (sample SAMN16585339, study PRJNA669376) | soil metagenome | isolation source: Crop rotation soil | place: USA: Cullars Rotation, Alabama | collected 2011
CGCGACAACTTGTCCACGTGGAATTCTAAGCTTAGGATCCCAATGTGCTGGAAAGGCAACGAGCGCCACCGTGACCGCAGCGCGGTCGCCGACGGGCAGCGAGGTCCCTGAAAGGTCGCCACGCGCGGTGGCGGCGAGCGCCTCGAGCAGGTCGCCGTGCAGCCGCGGTACCAGCGCCTGCGTCTCCGGGTCGCCGAAGCGGCAGTTGAACTCGAGCACCCGCGGGCCGTCGCCGGTGAGCATCAGCCCCGCGTAGAGCAGCCCGCTGAAGGGCGTGCCGCGGCGTGCCAGCTCGTCCGCGACCGGCCGGCAGAGGGCGTCGACCAGCTCGGCCACGTCGGGTGTGCCGGGCACCGGCGAGAACGCGCCCATGCCGCCCGTGTTCGGCCCCGTGTCGCCGTCGCCGACGCGCTTGTGGTCGCGAGCCGGCGCCAGCGGGAGCACGTCCAGCCCGGAGACGAGCGCGAAGACGGAGAGCTCCTCGCCGTCGAGCAGCTCCTCGACGAACGCGTCCGGGCTGGCCGCGTCGAGCGCCGCCCGCAGCTCGTCCTCGGTCGTGCAGACGGTGACGCCCTTGCCGGCGGCGAGACCGTCCTCCTTGACGACCGCCGGCGCTCGCGGCTCGGCGAGCAGCCGAGCTGCCGGCACGCCTGCCGCGTCCATCACGTCCTTTGCGAAGCGCTTCGACCCTTCGATCTGCGCCGCGGCGCGGCCTGGGCCGAAGACGTCCAGCCCGTCCGCGCGCAGCTCGTCGGCGAGGCCCGCGACGAGCGGCGCCTCCGGGCCGACGACCACCAGATCGGGTCGCAGCCGGCGGGCGAGCGCGGTCACGTCCTCGTCCGCGTGGCACTCGCCGAGCGCGGCGATCCCCGGGTTGCCAGGGGCAGCGTGCAGCTCGTCGAGCAGCGGGCTCTCCGCCAGCTTCCAGGCGAGCGCATGCTCGCGTCCGCCTCCCCCGACGACCAGCACCCTCACGGGCGCGCACCTTACTCACGCGGCCCGATGTTTGAGGAGGCCTGCCACCGCTCATCACACGGCCGTGCAGTACGAGCCTGGAGTCGACCGCCACGTGTTCGAGAGCCGCTGGCAGCAGCTCGCCGACGATGTCCACACGTCGCCGGCCGAGGCCCTGCCGGAGCTGGCCGATCTCATCCGCGACGTCCTCGTCGAGGAGGGCTACGACGTGACCGACCCGGTCGCGCGGAGCGGGGAGGAGCGCGAGGTGGTCGCCGAGTTCCAGGCCGCCCGCGAGGTGGCGGATCGCGTCGAGCAGGGCGCCGACGTCGATCCCGGGGACGTGGCTTCGGCCGTGAACGGCCTCCGCGCGCTGCACGACCACCTGCTCGCGAGCGACGGCGCCGAGCTCTAGCGGGCGAGCGCTCGCTCGCGCTCCTGCCCGGTGCCGATCAGCGACACGGGCACGCCGAGCTCGCGCTCGACCAGCTCCACGTACCGGCGGGCTGCATCGGGCAGCCCCGCTGCGCTCTCGACCTCGTCGAGCGGCTCGCGCCACCCGTCGACGACCTCGTACACCGGGTCGGCGTGGTGGAAGTCGCTCTGGTGCGCGGGGAAGTCCGGCGTCTCCGTGCCGTCGGGCAGGCGATAGCGCGTGCACACCGGCAACTCGTCGAAGTCGGACAGCACGTCGAGCTTCGTCAGCGCCAGGGACGTGAAGCCGTTGAGCCGCGCGGCGTAGCGCAGCGCCACCAGGTCAAGCCAGCCGCAGCGGCGCGTGCGGCCCGTCACGGTGCCGTACTCGCCGCCCAGGTCGCGGACGCGCTCCTGGTTCGGCCCCTCGATCTCCGTCGGGAACGGGCCCTCACCTACGCGCGTGACGTAGGCCTTGGCGACGCCGACCACCTGGTCGATCCGGTTCGGGCCGATGCCCGTGCCGGTGGCCGCCGCGGCGGCGAGCGGGTTGGACGACGTGACGAACGGATACGTGCCGTGGTCGAGGTCGAGCAGCGTGCCCTGCGCGCCCTCGAACAGCACGTCCTGCCCGTCGAGGAGCGCCTGGTGGACGAGCAGCGACGCGTCCGCGATGTGCGAGCGCAGGCGTGGCGCCCAGCGCTCTGCGCGGCCGGCCACGTCCTCGAGCTCGAGCGGCTCGGCGCCGTAGATGCGCTCGAGCCAGAGGTTCTTCTCGGCGAGCGCGACCTCGATCTTCTGGCGCAGGATCTTCTGGTCGAACAGGTCCTGCACGCGGATGCCGAGGCGAGAGGACTTGTCGGCGTACGCGGGGCCGATGCCGCGCCGCGTGGTGCCGATCTGCAGGCGGCCGAGCCTGCGCTCGCTGGCGCCGTCGATCGCGACGTGCCACGGCATGATCACGTGCGCGTTGCCCGAGACTCGTACGCGGCTCGTGTCGAGGCCGCGCGACTCGGCGTCGTCGAGCTCCTCGATGAAGACGTCCGGGTCGATCACGCAGCCGGCGCCGAGCACGCACTCCTTGCCCCACAGCAGGCCTGACGGCATGTGCCGGAACTTGTAGGTCTCGCCGTCCGCGACGATCGTGTGGCCGGCGTTCGGCCCGCCCTGATAGCGGACGACGACGTCCGAGTGCTGCGCGAGCAGGTCGACGATCTTGCCCTTTCCCTCGTCGCCCCACTGCGCCCCGACGATCACGGTCGCAGGCACGGCGACGAAGTGTGCCGCACGGAGCGGTCGCGCTGCACGGGACCGCGCGGTCCATCGCCGACGGCTTTGCGGCCCATTGACAACCTGGGCGGCGCGGGAGAGATTGTTTCTTTTCTCTAGGGAGGGAGAGCTTTCAATGCGGATCAGTAGATTCGCGACGACAGCCGTCGTCGCGGGAGTCCTCGTTTTCATTTTTACGGCGGTCTTGCCGTCGGCAGGGCTCGGCCGGTCGCCGAGCCAGCCGGGCAAGGGTCTCTGGCACAAGGTGAGCGGCAAGCTGCCGGCCACCCACAACGGCAGGCGGCCCGTCATCCGGCCGAAGAAGCTCGAGGCCTTCAAGCTCGACCAGGCCGGCCTCAACAAGCTGCTCAAGGCCACCGACGCGAAGCCGGGCGCGAAGGTGCTCGTCGCTCTGCCGACGCCGGCCGGCACGTTCCAGCGCTTCCTGCTGCAGCGCTCGAGCATCATGGCGCCGAAGCTTGCGGCGCTCCATCCGGGAATCCGCACCTGGAGGGGGCGCGGCGTCGACGACAAGTCCGCGTCGATCGCGGCCGACCTGAGCTCGCTGGGCTTCCACGCCTCGGTGCGCTCGGCGCGCCACGCGACCTGGTACATCGACCCGTACTACCACCTCGACCGCAGCACCTACGCGAGCTACTTCGGCCGCGACGTGCCGCGCGAGGATTCGGGGACGTTCGTCGAGCGTGACGCCGACGGGGCCGAGCTGTCGATCGAAAAGGGCTACTACCACGCCGACGACGACGTGACGCTGAACGGCAGCGGGTACCCCGAGAACGCGTCGATCACCGTCACCATCTCCGACCCCCAGGAGAACTTCGCCTCGCGGACGCTCTCGGCGAGCGCCGACGCGCAGGGCTCCTTCACGCTGACCTTCGCCGCCGACCCCGACGGCAACCTCGACACGCACATGGTGCAGGCCGACGGCGGCGGCTCCTCGGCGTCGAACAGCTACCAGGTCGTGCGCGCCGACGACCCGACCGTGGATCCGCCAACGGGCGACATCCGGCGCGTCTACCGGCTCGCGCTGATCAGCGACCCGGGCTACGCGGCCTACTCCGGCGGGCCGGCCAACGTGACGGCGGCCAAGGTCGCGCTGATCAATCGCGTCGACCAGGTCTACCGCGACGACCTCTCGATCAGCCTGCAGCTGATCGGGAACAACGACCTGCTCAACCTCAACGATTGGGGCGTCGCGACGGCGCCGAACGGCCCCTGCGGCTTGGCGGCGTGCTTCACGCAGTCGAACCTGACGAGCTGCAATGCCCTGGCCCGCAACCGCATCGTGATCGGCCAGATCATCGGCGCGTCGAACTACGACATCGGCCATCTCGCCCTCGGTCAGCCCGGCGGCGGCGTGGCGAGCCTGGGCGTCGTCGGCCGCGCCCAGAAGGCGCAGGGCTGCACGGGCATCCCGACGCCGACGGGCGACTACTACGCGATCGACTACGTGGCCCACGAGATGGGTCACCAGTTCAGCGGCAACCACCCGTTCAACGGCACGCAGCTCAACTGCTCGGGCGGCAATCGCAACCCGGCCACCTCGACGGAGCCGGGCTCGGGCTCGTCGATCATGGCGTACGCAGGCATCTGCCTCACCGACGACCTCCAGCGCCACTCCGACCCGTACTTCTCGCAGCGGAGCCTGCAGGAGATCTCGACGTACACGTCGTCGGCGCAGAACGCGATCAACGAGGTGCAGGAAGTCGCGCTGCGGCACTTCGGCGGCGGCAACGAGGTTCAGGTCGCGACGTTCGGCCAGGGTTTCGGCCCGACGTCCACGATCCAGCCGCTGACGGTCAGCATCGGGGCCACCCCGAGCGCGACGCAGCTCGGCGGCGCCCAGGAGTTCGGCAACACGGTCACGATCTCCACCGGCGCCGCAGGTTCCACGCACACGCTGCAGCCGGGTGATGTCGTCACCATCGCGGGCGTCGCAAACGGGGGCTACAACGGCACGTTCACCGTGCTCAGCGTCCCGACCACGCGGTCGTTCACGTACTTCAACCCCGTCTCGGGCCTGCCCGTCTCGGGCGGCGGGACGATCACCCTCGCCGTCCCCGGGCTGCGCGAGTCCGGCAACACCGTGACGGTCAGCACCGTCGCCGCGCACGGTCGCTCCATCGGCGACGTCGTGACGATCACCGGTGCGGGCAACGCCGGTTACAACGGCAGCTGGACGATCACGGGGACTCCGACGCCGCGCCAGTTCACGTTCACGAATCCGACGGCCGGCCTGCCGAGCACCGGCGCTGGCACGGTGACGTTCATTCAGCCGTTCAACCTGCGGGTTGCCGGCAACGCGAACAACTCGCCGCTGATCAACTCGGCGAACTTCACGAACGCCGGTTTGACGGCAGCGTTCGCCGCCATCTCCGGGTACACCGGCACGGCGACCGTGACGGGCACGTCGACGACGGGCTTCACGGTCACCTATTCCGGAGCCCAGGCGAATACGGACGTTGGCAACTTCTCGATCCAGAACCTGAGCTGCGGCGGCTGCTTCTCCTCCGTCGAGGAGACGAACCACGGCGGCACTGCCGACTCGTTCAAGGTGACGTACAACGGCAACACGTCGGCGTTGATCACCAACGGCGTCAACTACACCGCGGCGGGGCTCGCCACCGCGATCAACCCGATCCTGCCGGCCGGCACGGTCGCGACGTACCAGGCGTTCGGCGGCGGCAACATCAGCGGCCTGAACAACCAGGGCTTCGCGATCAGCTTCGGCGGAACCGGCATCGCGCAGACCAACATCCCGTTCATGCTGCAGGTGACGAACACGTCCGCAGGCATGTCCGGGTTCGTCAACGAGCTCGACAAGGGGGGCGCCGTCGACAACAAGGGAGGCCCGGGGAACTTCAACACGACCGACGCGATCCCGGTGGTCTCGGCGCCGGCCTCATACCAGATCCCGCTGCGGACGCCGTTCGCCCTCACCGGCAACGCCGTCGACGCGGATTCGGCCGACCAGCCGCTCCTGACCTACAGCTGGGAGCAGAACGATCGCGGCGGCAGCGCGGGCACCACGCTGCTCAGCAACACGAAGGCCAACGGGCCGCTGTTCGCGATGTTCCCGGTCTCCGGGCAGATCAGCGACGCCGACTCGCTGACGTTCAACTCGCCGGGCGAGAACCACCTGACGACGAACGCGACGCGGGTGTTCCCGGACCTGCAGCAGATCATCGACAACAACACGAACGCCGACACCGGCCAGTGCCCGGACATCGCGCCGATCGCGCCGCCGGTGCCGCAGCGGATCACGGAGTGCTTCGCGGAGTTCCTGCCGACGAGCGACTACGTCGGCTTCGCGGGCACGAACGCGGCCCCGCTGTCGCTGCACATGCGCCTTACCGCGCGTGACCCGCACGGCGGCGTCAACAGCGCCGACACGACGCTGCTTCTGACGCCGGCCACGGGCCCGTTCCGCGTCACGGCGCCGAACACGGCCGTGTCGTGGCCGGGCGGGACGACGCACACGATCACGTGGGACGTCGCCGGCACCTCGGCGCTGCCCATCAACACGGCGAACGTGAAGATCACCCTCTCGACCGACGGGGGGCATACGTACCCGATCACGCTCGCCGCCAGCACGCCGAACGACGGCACCGAGGCGCTGACCCTTCCGGACATCGCCACGGCGACCCAGTCGCGCGTGAAGGTCGAGGCGGTCGGCAACGTCTACTTCGACATCTCGAACACCGACTTCACGATCCCGGCGAGCCCGCCGGTGAGCACGGCCGCCCTCGATCCGGCCACGCCGGACGTGAACGGCTGGTACGTCTTCGGCGTCAAGCCGACCATCTCGGCGACGGACGTCGGGTCGGGCGTGGCGAACACGAAGTGCCAGCTCGACGGCCCGGCGCCCGCCACGTACGACAACCTCACGCTCGACCCGTGCCCGTACACGGGCGCGAGTCAGTACGTGATGGCCGAGGGCGTCCACACGCTGTACTTCGCGTCGATCGACAGCGCGGGCAACAAGGAAGCGGTGCAGCCGATCGTGTTCAAGATCGACAAGACGCCTCCGACGTCGTCGGTCGACTCGCTCCCGAACTTCCAGGGGGCGGCGACCTTCCCGGTCAGCGTGACGATCACCGACCCGCTGAGCGGCGTCGGCAACTACACGGTGCGCTACCGGCAGGCGGCCTCGAACGGCACGTTCGGTGCGTACACGAACTGGTTCACGGCCAACGGCGGCGGAGCGAACATCGTCGCCGCCCCGAACCCGTTCACGGCACCCGCCGGCTCGACGACGTGCTTCTCGGTGCGTGCGACCGACAAGGCAGGGTGGACGCCTGCAGCCTGGTCGGGCGAGCAGTGCACCACGGTGCCGCTGGACGACACGGCACTCACGCGCGTCGGCCTGTGGAGCACCGTGAGCGGCTCCGGCTACTACGGGCCGGGCGTCAGCCGCACGACGTCGATCGGCGCATCCCTCTCGTCGGCGATGCGCGGCCAGATCATCGGCGTCCTGGTCACGAAGCAGCCCGGCGGCGGCACGATCACGCTGAAGTGGAACGGCTCGACGAAGCTGACCACGAGCCTCAGCGCCGCATCGGTGCAGAAGCAGCAGCTGCTGACGTTCAACCTCGGGAGTGTCCAGACGGGCACGCTCGAGATCTCGATGACCGGCTACAGCACCGTCGACGTGGACGGTGCGGGCGCCTACAAGACCAGCTAGTTGAGGATCGCCCGGCGGCCGCTTCGGCGGCCGCCGGGCCTCCGCTCTACGTGGTGGCGTCGGTGCTGCGCCTGATCGGCACGCCGAACGCGAGCGCTGTGCCCATGACGAGCGCGAGCGCGATCGCCGGCTGTGAGGTGAGCCCGCCGAGCGACTCGAGCGACCAGGCGAGGAGCGCGTACCGACGGCCATCGCCGCCGCGGGGGCGAGTGCCTCGCCCGCCGGTGCTGCCTTCGCCTCCGGCACGAGCCGCCACGCCGCGAGTGCACCCAGGGCGAGCGCGGCCGTGCCCACGACGCAATCCAGGACGTAGTGGTTGGCGGTGGCGAGGATCACGAGGAACACGGCGATCGGGTAAAGCAGCGAGAGGCGTGCGGCGCGGGACTGGGGCCAGAGCCACAGCGCCGCGACGGCCACGAACAGGGCGAAGGCGAAGTGCTGGCTCGCGGCGGCGGCGGTCGAGTTGTGGAGCACCTGGTCGATCGTCGCCGTCAGGTCGGCGTCGGTCGGCGGCGTCCCGCCCAGCTCCGGGAGGAAGCGCGGCGGCGCCATCGGCACGAGGCCGATGACGAACGCCGCCGGCACGAACGAGAGGACGAACGTGAGCCGCAACCGCGGATAGCGGCCCGGAGCGGCCAGCCGGGCGAGCATGAGGAAGCCGAACAGGACGGGGACGTGGGCGTTCTCGTAGAGCCAGCCCAGCGCGTCCGCGAGCGCGGGCCGGCCGGCGAGCGCGTCGATCAGCGTGTGCTCGATGTCGATGTGGAGCGCGCGCTCGATCCGGAGCTCGGTGCGCGCGTGCGCGAGCGACGCACCGATACCACCCTCGAGCGGTATGCGGAGCAACTGCCAGGCGACGATGACGAGCGCCAGGAACGCCGCCTCGGCGCGCACGCCCCACGGCCTGGCACACAGGGCTGGCACTCGCATGGCCCGGCATCCTACGAGCCGGGCGTCAGGGGCCGTCAGCTTCCGGCGAGGTCGGCGAACTTCGCGTAGCGCTGGAGGAACGACAGCTTGACGCTGCCGATCGGCCCGTTGCGGTGCTTGGAGAGGATCACCTCGGCGAGGCCCTGGTCGGGGCTGTCGTCGTTGTAGTACTCGTCGCGGTAGATGAACGCCACCAGGTCGGCGTCCTGCTCGAGTGAGCCGGACTCGCGCAGGTCGGAGAGGATCGGCCGCTTGTCGTGGCGCTGCTCGACGGCGCGCGACAGCTGCGACATCGCGATGATCGGCAGGTCGAGCTCGCGCGCCAGGATCTTCAGCTGGCGCGAGATGAGCGACACCTCCTGCACGCGGTTCTCGGCGCGCGCGTCCGAGCTCATCAGCTGGAGGTAGTCGACGACGATCAGGCCCAGGTTCGGCTCCTTGGACTTCAGCCGCCGGGCCTTCGCGCGGACGCCCATGATCGTGATCGACCCGGTGTCGTCCACGTAGATCGGCGCCTTCGCGAGCTTGTCGCAGGCGGCCGTGAGGCGCGGCCAGTCGTCGGCGGCGAGCTTGCCGCTGCGCAGCCGCTGCGACTCGACCTTCGCCTCCGAGCACATCAGGCGCTGGGTCACCTCGGCCTTCGACATCTCGAGCGTGAAGAGCGCGACCGGGACGTTCTTGCGCACCGCCAGGTTCGCGGCCATGCACAGCGTGAGCGCCGACTTCCCCATCGACGGGCGCGCGGCGATGATGATCAGGTTGCCCGGCTGGAAGCCTGACGTGAGCCGGTCGAGGTCGCGGTAGCCGGACGGGATGCCGGTGATCTCCTCGCCCGCCTCGTACAGCTGCGTGATCTTCTCGAAGCTCTCCTTGAGCAGCCCCTCGATGTGGCTGAACTCGCTCGAGACCTGCTCGTGCGACAGGTCGAAGATGATCTGCTCCGCCTTGTCGAGCAGGTCGTGCGCGTCGCCGGGCCGGTCCCAGCCGAGCTGCGCGATCTCGCCGCCGGCGCCGATCAGCCCGCGGAGCACCGACATCTCGCGGACGATGCGCGCGTAGTGGGCGGCGTTCGCCGTCGTCGGGACGAGCCGTGCGAGCTCGTGGACGCGGACGCGCCCGCCGACCGCGTCGAGCTCGCCGCGCTCCTCGAGCTCGTCGGCGACCGTGATCGCGTCGACCGGCTCGCCGCTTGCGAATAGGTGGATGCAGGCCCGGAAGATCTTCGCGTGGCTCTCGCGGTAGAACTGCCCGCCGTCGAGGATCTCGGTGACCGCGCTGATCGCGCCCGGCGACAGCAGCATCGCGCCGAGGACGGATTCCTCGGCGTCGAGGTTCTGCGGCGGGACGAGCGCAGGCTCGGGGGCAGGGGCGACCGCGGTGGCCATGCCCCCATTCAAGCGGGCTTCGGATGCCGTGGTCACGGTGGGCTCGGCCTCGTTCCGGCCAGATCAGGAAGGCATGGTTTGCAGGGGAAAAGAAACATACGTTCGACCATTATCCCCAACGGGCCGGATGTTGTCCCCGGCGCCGCCAACACGACCCGGGGAGAAAAGATCCGGTGCGAGCGGGGACTTCATAAGCCGCGTCCCCAGAAGCCGTGTCCTCCTGTGGACGTTCCCCTGTGGTGTTCTTAAGCAGTTGCCGTGACGGGCGGAGCCCAGCTTGCTGGGCGGGAGCCACGTCGCGCGAAGTCGCGTCTGACTAGCCGTTCATCCGTCGAAAGTCGTCATGGCGCAGCCGGACTTTCGACGGAAAAGCTTGCTGGGCGGGAGCCACGTCGCGCGAAGTCGCGTCTGACTAGCCGTTCATCCGTCGAAAGTCGTCATGGCGCAGCCGGACTTTCGACGGAAAAGCTTGCTGGGCGGGAGCCACGTCGCGCGAAGTCGCGTCTGACTAGCCGTTCATCCGTCGAAAGTCGTCATGGCGCAGCCGGACTTTTCACGGAAGAGCTTGCCTGGGCGGGAGCCACGTCGCGCGCATTCGCGTCTGATCAGGCAGTCAGCCCGTCGAAAGTCGTCATGGCGGAGCCGGACTTTCGACCGTGACTAAGCGCTTTCGGGCTCGCCCGTCTGACCCAGCGTGCCGGCTGCGGCCTCCTCGACCGCAGCGTCGGCGGGCTCGGCAGCGGGCATCCCGGGCGGGGCCGTCTCGACCGCCGCCTCGGCGACCGGCTCCTCGCCGGCAGGCTCCTCGGCGACGGGCTCGTCGGCCGCCGCTTCGGCGACCGGCTCCTCCGTCGGAGCTTCGGCGACCGGCTCCTCGACGGCTGCCTCGGCCACCGGCTCCTCGGTCGGAGCCTCAGCCTCCGCGGGCGCCTCGGGCTCCTCCGGCGGCAGCTCGCCGCCCTCGGGCACGACGAGCGTGCGCACGGTCGCGCTGACGTCCTCGAAGATGCCGATCTCGATCTGGTAGCGGCCGATCTTCTTGATCGACTCGGGCAGCTGGATCTTGCGCCGGTCGACGCGGATCTTCGCCTCGTCCCAGATCTTGGTCTCGATGTCCGAGGGCGTGACCGACCCGAACAGCGACCCGGTCGGGCCGGCGTTCACGTCGAAGCGCAGCTCGATCGCCTCGAGCCGGGCCGCGAGGTCACGCGCCTGGTCGGCGCTCGACGCGTCGTGCCGGGCCCGCTGCGACTCGCGGCGCTCGAGCTCCTTGAGCTTGGCCGGCGTCGCCACCTCGGCCATTCGGCGCGGCAGCAGGAAGTTGCGCGCGTAGCCGCGCGCCACGCCTACGACCTCGCCGCGGGTGCCGAGCTTGTCGACGTCGGTGAGCAGGATGACGTCCATCGCTAGCCGGAGACGTAGGGCAGGAGCGCCATCTCGCGTGCCCGCTTGATCGCGACCGCGAGCTGCCGCTGATGGCGGCGGCACGCGCCCGTGATGCGGCGGGAGCGGATCTTGCCCTTCTCGGAGATGTACCGCCGCAGCTGCGGCGCGTTCTTGTAGTCGACCTCGTCGATCTTCTCCCGGCAGAAGTAACAGTTGCGGCGCCTGATCTGGGCGTCCGCGCGACCGCCCTTGCCGCCCGGGCGGGCGCGTCCGCTGTCGCGCTTGTCTCTCGAGGAAGGGGGCATTAGAACGGGATGTCGTCGTCGGTGGCCGCCGGCGTGAAGTCCGCGCCCGCGCCCGCGCTTTCGACCGAGCCGGCCGGCACGAACTGGCCCTCGCCGCCGGCCTGCTGGCCGCCGCCGAGGAACTGCACGGTGTCGGCGATGATCTCGACCGCCTGCCGCTTGGTGCCGTCCTGCGCGTCCCACTCGCGCCAGTCGAGGCGCCCGTCGATCCCGACCGGGCGGCCCTTGGAGAGGTACTGCGCGCAGCTCTCGCCCTGGTTGCCCCAGACGGTGACGTCGAAGTAGTTCGGCTTGTCCGTCCACTGGCCGGTCGCGCCGTCCTTCATGCGCGTGTTCACGGCGACGCGGAGCTTGCAGACCGCGGTGCCGCTCGGCGTGTGCCGGAGCTCGGGGTCGCGCGTCAGGTTCCCGACGAGCACGACTCTGTTGATGTTCGCCATCTCTTCTCTCCTCCCGGCCTACGCGGCCTGCTCCGACGACTCGGACGGTTCCGACGGCTCGCTCGGCTCCGGCGGCGCGGCCGGAGGCGGCGCCGTGTCGGCCGTGCCCGTGTTCTTGCCCTCCGGGCGGCGCACGGCCATGTGCCGCATGACGCCGTCCGTGATCTTCAGGATGCGCGACAGCTCGTCGAGCGTGTCGGCGTCGCTCTGGAACAGCAGCAGGTGGTACGTGCCGTCCGTCTTGTGGTCGATCTCGTAGGCCAGCTTGCGGCGGCCCCACGGCTCGTGCTTCTCGATCGTGCCGCCGCGGCTCTCGACGAGCTCGCGGGCGCGCGTCACGATCTCGTTCTGACGCTCCTCCGGGAGCTCAGGGTCGAGCATCAGCAAAATCTCGTATGGGTTCATGGTCCCGGGTCCTCCTTCGTTTCCCTCGGTCTAGCGGCCTTGCCGGCAAGCGCCGCCCGGGATAGCGGGCGCGAGGCAAGGCAGGAAGCCGGGCGAGTGTAGCATCGGCCCCGTGAGAGGCCGGATCGCCCTGCTGGCCGCCGCCGCGGCCGCCGCGGTGGCCGTCACGCACAAGCTGCGCCGCCGCCGGCCCGCGTACGTGCCCGCCCCCGTCGCCCCGCCGGAGCCCGAGCCGGACCCGCGCGCGGAGGAGCTCCGCGAGAAGCTCGCCGCCTCTCGTGAGGTGGTCGACGAGCGTGAGGCCGACGAGGAGCGCGAGACGCCCGTCGACGAGGCGATTGCCGTCGAGGACGTCGAAGCGCGGCGCGACGAGATCCACGCCCGCGGCCGCGCAGCGGTCGCGGACATGCAGCAGCCCGAGCCGTAAATCTTCGTTGACGGCATATCCACAGCTGTGGTCAGCGCTGTGGAATGCGCGCCAAAAAGTCCGCTCCGAGCGGGGAAACGATGCACAGCGCCACGGGCGCTCAGCGGCGGAAATCAGCAAGAAACGCCTGCGAAGCTCCCGGTTCCTGCTGTGGGAGGTGGGCGTTATCCACACCTACACAACGTCCGACAGACCTGTTTCCATTGTCACAGGCCAGCACGAAACACCCCCATCTCCCCCGATGCCCGGGCCGCGTCCCCTCTATGTAGCCCTCGGCACAGCTGGCCTGGTGGCGATGACGACTCTCCAGGGACGCGGCCCGGGGCATCACTTCCGCACGGCTGCAGCCACGCCCGCGGCGAGCCCACGCGCGATGCGCCACTGGTAGCTCGCGGAGTGCAGGAGCGCCGCCTCGCGCCCGTTCGTCACGAAGCCCGTCTCGACGAGTACAGCCGGCACGTTCGCCCAGTTGAACCCGGTCAGGTCGGACCGTGCGACGAGGCCGCGGTCGGCCGCTCCCGTGGATCCGACGACTGCGCGCTGGAGCAGCGGCGCTGCGCGGCGGCTCGCGCCGTAGATGTCGTCGGTCCAGCCCGCGTGCAGCGCGGGATAGAGCGTCGAGATCCCGTTCGTCGACGGATCCGTGGAGCCGTCGGCGTGGATGCGGAGCATCAGGGCCGCGTGGCGGGTGTTGCAGAACTGGGCCCGCGCGATGTTCCCGCCGGTGCCGATGCGGATCCACGGCCCCGTGCGCGTCATCGCCACGCGGTAGCCGCGGCGGACGAGCTCAGCCCGCGTCTTCCACGCGATCGCGAGGACGACACGGGCCTCGTCGTGCGCGCCGCCGCCGTCCTTGATCTTCAGCTGTTTCGAGCCCGGCCCGATCGGCTCGACCTGCCGCCCGATCGCCGGCGGCGTGCCGTGACCCGGGTCCACGCAGATGAGCGGCGGCGCCGCGACCCCGAGCAGCATGTGGCCGAGGTTAGACCGCGGGGACGTACGGTCGGGCGATCGCCTCGGCCAGCGAGCGCTCCATCGCGATCCGCCGGTCGAGCCCGGTCAGGCGGAAGATCCGCACCACGCGGGGGTCGTTCGCGACCACGGTGAGGGCGCCGTCGACGCGGGCCAGCGACTTGGCCGCGCCGGAGATGATCCCGAGCGCCGTCGAGTCGATCAGGGTCGTGCCGACCAGGTCGACGATCAGCCGCGAGCCGTGCGAGGCCTCGTCGGTGTCGAGCGCGGCGCGCAGCTCGTCCGCGGCGTTCAGGTCGAGCTCGCCGTGGACGGCGACGACAGTGGTCGATTCGCCCACGCGGGCCACCGTGATCTCCGGTTCCAAGAGCCGCACACTTGCAAGGCTACGGGCGGCCACGTGTGCGTGAGCGGCTCGTTCGTGTCGGTCCGCTCACACCTCCACAAGCTTGTAGCCGACACCTCGCACGGTGATCAGCTGCTGCGGGCTCTCCGGGTCGCGCTCCAGCTTGCGGCGCAGGTTCGACATGTGGATGTCGCACGCGCGCTGGTCGCCGACGTAGCTCGAGTCCCAGAGGTGCTGCATGATCTCGCGCCGCGTGAACACCCGCTCGGGCTCGCCCGCGAGCAGCGCGAGCAGCTTGAACTCGGACGGCGTGAGCCGCACAAGCTCGCCGTCGGCGCGCACGACGTGGCGCACCGGGTCGATCTCCAGGTGGCCGATCCGCCTGACGCTCGAGCCGCCCGCGGCGAGGTCGAGGTCGCGCCGGCGGAGCACCGCCCGCACGCGGCTCAGGAGCTCGGGCATCGAGAACGGCTTCGTGACGTAGTCGTCGGCGCCGCTCTCCAGGCCGAGCACGCGGTCGACCTCGGCGTCGCGCGCGCTCAGCAGGATGATCGGCACGTCGCTCGCCTCGCGCATCCGCCGACAGACCTCGATCCCCGAGAGGCGGGGCAGCATGATGTCGAGCACGACGAGCTCGATGCTGTCGTCGGAGAGCGTCTGGAGCGCGTCCTCGCCGTCGGTGGCCGTCTCGACCTCGAACCCTTCGCTACGGAGCGCGTAGCCGACTGCGTCGAGCAGGGCCGGCTCGTCGTCGACGACCAGCACCCGCGTCACGAGACGCTCACCAGCTTCGCGGCGGGAAGCTCGATGTCGGCGGTCGTCCCCTTGCCGGGCTCCGAGGAGAGCACCAGCCGGCCGCCCATCGCCTGGACTGCCTCGCTCGTGATCGCGAGCCCGAGCCCGAACCCGCCTGCTGCGGCCGGGTCGTCGCCGCGGAAGAAGCGCTCGCCGGCGCGCGCCAGCTCGTCCGGCGACATGCCCTGCCCGGTGTCGCGCACGCGGATGCGCACGCGTCCCTTGACCTGGGCGGCCGACAGCGTGATCCGCCCGGCCTCCGTGTAGCGGGCGGCGTTCGTGGCGATGCTGGTCAACGCCTGCTCCAGCAGGCCCCGGTTCGCGATCGACGCGGCATCGTTGGGGCAGCGCACGAGCACCTTGACTCCGGCCGCGGGGCGCAAGCCCTCGGCCACGGATGCGAGCAGCGGGGCGAGCTCGACGACCTCAGCCCGTGCGTGCTCCACGCCGCTCTGGATGCGGGCGAGCAGCAGGAGCGCGCGGGTCAGGCGGACGAGGCGCTGCGCCTCCCGGTCGATGTGCGCCAGAAAGCGGTCGCGCTCCGCCGGCAGCTCCTTCGCGCCCGACTGGAGTACCTCGACGCCGCTGACGATCGCGGCGAGCGGCGTCCGCAGCTCGTGGGCGGCGTTCGCGACGAAGTCGGACGATGCCCTCCTGCGGGCTTCGGCCGCGGTCACGTCCTCGAACACCGCGGCGGCGGCGATGACGTCGCCCGCCGGCCCGTGGATCGGCCCGGCGTTGACTTCCAGGACGAGCCCCGCCCCGTCGGGGCGCTCGACCGCCATCCGCTCGCCTCTGGCGACGTCCCCGCCGAGCGCGCGCTCGAGCGGCCCGGCGTCGGGCCCCGCCGAGAGCAATGCGGCCGGATCGCTTCCCGCGATCTCTCGCGCCCGCTCGTTGGCGACGGCAGCGGCGCCGGTGCGGGCGTCCGCGATCACGACGCCCGCCGGCATGTGCTCGACGACTGTCTCGAGGTACGCGCGCCGCCGCTCGAGCTCCTCGGAGAGCAGCTCGAGCTCCGCCGTCCGCTCGAGAATGCGCTCCTCGAGCTCGGCGTTCAGCTCGGAGAGCCGCTGCTGCGCCTGCTCGCGCTGGGTGACATCGCGGATTGCGAGGTACAGCCCCTCGCCCAGCTCTCCCTCCGTGAAGGCAGCGTGGGCGGTGATCTCGGCGTCGAACGCGACGCCGCCTCGCCGCTCGAGCCTCGTCACAAACGTGTGCTGAAAGCTGTCCGCGGCGTTCGCGACCTCCGCCAGCTCCTCGCGGAGCGCGCTCCGAAGTGCCGACGGCACGAGCGCCTCGAGCGGCTTGCCGAGCAGCAGCCTGCGGCGCGTCGCGAGCAGCGTCAGCGCCTGCTCGTTGAAGTCGGTGATGGTGCCGTCCCGCGTCGTGGCGAGGTAGGGGCCGACGAGCGCGCGTAGCTCCGGCGAGACGAGCTGCTTCGCGCCGGTCGGTGCGTCGCTCGCCCGGATCACCCGGCCGCACCGCCTTCAGCACGATCGCGCCGCGCGGGCTGCTGGGGGACGTGATCGTTACGCGGCACGCAGCGTCTTTTCCCGCTCCTTGCGTGCCTCAAGCGGTGGCCCTCACCGACCGGTGGGAGTGTGCTGCGTCTTGGCTGATGGGTCGCTGGCATGGGTTTTCGTTGGGCGCGCCGGTGAGCGCCGCGCCGCCGATCGTACTTCCGGCGGCATCCGCCACCCGGCCGGGATTGGACTGCGGGCGGATACACACACAGCGACACCGAACTGTCACAGACATGCTCGTGATCACCTGCGAAGGTCTCACGGACTGAGCTCTCCTCCCGTGTGCGCTCAGTATCGAGCTCGGCGGCGGGTCGACCACGGGTGGGGCGCGACCCGCCGCCGCGCCATTCGTCTCCCGAGTCGCCGCGATTAGCTCGTCGAGCGGCGGGCAAGGCTGGGCCGGCATGCAGGCATTCGCCGCGTCCTCGCTGCTCTCGCAGCCCGTCCGAGTGGAGGGGATCCTCCTCGGACACGTCGTCGACGTCGTCCTGGATGCGGGCCGTGCGCAGGCGCTCGGGCTCGAGGTTCGCTGCGGCGACGGCGAGCATCGCTTTCTCCCGCTCGCGGCGGCCACGCTCGTCGCGGGCGAGGTCGTCGCACGCACGGCCCTTGCCGTGCTCGACGCGCCGGAGCTCGCCTTCTACGCGCGCCGCGGGACGACGCTGCGGACGCTCCGGCGCGACGGGGAGCGGATCGAGGACGTGGAGCTCGACCCCGGCGGCGCCGTTCGCCGCGTCCGAGTCGCCGGCGGCGGCTGGGAGCCTGCCGCGGCGTGAGAGAGCGTCCGCGTCGCGTGTGCGTCGTGTGAGCGTTTGCAATGCGAGCCGGAGCGAAGCGCTCACCGGAAGCCCCGTACGGTGCCGCCATGGCGATCCAGGAACGGACCCCGGCGGAGCAGCAGAGCGAGAAGCCGCGCCTTGTCTTCTTCCACTCCGAGCGCTCCGGCCCGTCCCGGCGGGTGGAGGGCTTCCTCGCGCAGGTGCTCCAGCGGCGCGGCAACCACGGCACCTTCCGCCTGGTGCGCGTCTCGACCGACGAGCGCCCCGACCTCGCGGAGCGGTTCGCGGTCGACGCGATCCCGACACTGATGGTCGTCGACGGGTCGCAGGTGAGCGGCCGGCTGGCGACGCCGCGCGGGTGCGAGCAGATCGAGACGTTCCTCGCGCCCTGGCTCCACTGAGCTAGGCGGCGTTGCCCGGAGCGGTGGGCAACGAGTAGGTTCACCGCGTGCGCGAGGACCGGATCATCCGCAACGAGGCGCTCTTCCGTGAGCTCAACGAGCGGGTCCGCGAGATCGAGGAGGCGCTCGAGGCGCGCGGCGTGGCGGAGCCGACCGAGTACGGCGAGTACTTCTGCGAGTGCGGGCTGGACGGCTGCACCGAAAAGGTCCGGCTCACGCACGAGGAATACGAGCGCGTCCGCTCGAGCCCGCTGCAGTTCGCGATCGTGCCGGGGCACGAGATCGCCGCCGTCGAGCGTGTGGTGGAGACGACCGAACGCTTCGCGATGGTCGAGAAGTTCGAGGGCGAGCGCGAGCTCGTCCTGACCGACCCGCGCAGCTGACTCGCTCGGTGCCGAAGGCCGCGCGGCAGCCGCTCCTGTTCGCGCTGCTCGTGGTGGTCTCTGCGGTCGCGTTCGTCCCGGCGGTCACCTCGTCGTTCGTCGCGGACGACTTCATCCTGCTGCGGACGCTCGGGCGCTACGGCGGCGTCGGCTGGGCGTTCACGCACAACGATTTGGGCGCGGGGAGCGGGGCCGGGCACTTCTACCGGCCGCTGTGGGTGCTGTGGCACGCCGGCATCGACCGGCTGTCGGGCGCCGCCTGGGCGTTCCACGTCGGGAACATCGTGCTCTACGTGGCCATCACGCTCGAGGTGTGGCTCTTGGGACGGCGGCTGCTCGGGGCGCGCTCGGCCTGGGTCGCGGCCTTCGCGTTCGCCGTCTATCCGCGGCACGGCGAGTCGGTGTCGTGGGTCTCCGGGTCGACCGACCTCGTGGCCGCGGCGCTCGGGCTGCCGGCGATCCTCTGCGCGCTTGCCTCGTGGCGGCCGTGGGTGCGCGCCGGTGCCGCCGCCTCGCTCGCGGCGGCGGCGGCGCTCTCGAAGGAGAGCGCGTTCGTCCTGCCCCTATTGGCGCTCGTCGTCGTGTGGGCCGCGCGCGGGCCGAAGCGGCGCTGGGCCGCGCCGATCGCGATGGCGGTGGCACAGGCCGCGGTGCTCGTCGCGCGGCACGCAGTCGTGGGCGGGCTCGGCGGCTACTCGGACTACCCGTGGACGCCGCTCCGCTTCCTGGTCGGGCTCGGGTCATACGTGCTCGCCTCGCTCAGCCCGCCGCAGTTCGAGCTGCTGCGCGACCCGGCGCTCCTTGCCGTGCCGATCGCGGCGCTCGGTTTCATCTTCTTCGCGGCGCGGTCGCTGCGGCGCCGCGGCGAGCGCGATCGGCTGCGGCTCGCCGCCGCCGGGGCGCTCTGGTTCGGGATCGCGCTGCTCCCCGCGCTCAATCTCGCGGTCGACCTGAACACGGGCAACGGCGAGCGGCTCCTGTTCCTGCCGTCGGTCGGGCTCGCGATCGGGCTCGGCGCCCTCGTGCCGATCCGCAGCAACGCGACGCTCGTGTCGCTCGTGTCGGTGGGGATCGGGGCGCTCGCGCTGTCGCTCTACTCCGCGCAGACGTGGAACCCGGCCGGCGACCTGGCCGAGCGCGTCGTATCGCAGGCGGCGGCGCTCGGGCCGGCGAACGGCGAGCTCGTCGTGCTGACGGTGCCGGAGGAGTACCGCAACGCGCACGTCTTCCCGGGCGAGACGCTCGCCGTCGGGCTCGCTCGTGCGGGGCGCGGCGACCTGCGCGTGGCGGAGTGCGTCCCGGTGATCGTCCGCTCCCAGACGGCCGGGGCGGTTCGCGCCTCGCGGCGCGCCGACGGCGGCTTCGACATCAAGACCACCTGGGACGTGCCGGTCGACGTCCCCGTGCTGCGTGATCCCACATCGGTGTCGGCCGACTGCGTCTGGGATGCGCCCAGCGGCTGGCCGCCCGGGATCGCGCTCTCCGCGACCGTGAAGTCGACGCCGTCACGGCAGCCTGCGGCCGTCGGCTACTTCGACGGGCGCGACCTCGTCAGCCTGCCGTGATCGCGCGGCGCAGCTCGCCGACCAGCTGCACAAGCTCGTCGCGGCCCTGCTCCGCGGCCGCCACCGCGGCCGTGCCGACCACGACCCCGTCGGCGAGCTCGGCGGCGGCGCGAGCCGTCTCCGGCGTCGAGATCCCGAAGCCGGCGTAGAGCGGAACGTCGGTCACGCGGCGCGCGCGCTCCACGAGCGGCGGTAGCTCGGCCGAGAGCCCGGCCCGCGCTCCGGTCGTGCCGGTGACGGCGACCAGGTAGAGCCAGCCGTCCGTGTGCTCGGCCGCCAGGGCGATGCGCTCGTCCGCGGAGGTCGGCGCGACCAGCTGCACGCGCTTCACCTCCTGGTGCAGGTCGGCCGGCAGGTCGGGGACGATCATGCTCGTCGCGCCGGCGTGCCGCATCTCGCCGGCGAGCCGCTCCCAGCCGCGCGTCTCGAAGAGCGACGAGTACGTCATCGGGATCAGCGGCACGTCGACCCGGCGGCGCGTCTCGGCCAGGCACTCGAGGCAGGCGTCGGTGCGCATGCCGTCCGCGAGCGCGCGCTCGGCGGCTCGGCGGATCACGGGCCCGTCGGCGAGCGGGTCGGAGAACGGGAAGCCGAGCTCGATCGCGTCGGCGCCCGCCTCCACGGCCGCCTGCGCGAGCTCGGGCGTCTCCCGCCCAGCCATCAGGTAGACGACGAGCGTCTTCAGCGCCTAGCGATCTGTTCGAGGTCCTTGTCGCCGCGGCCGCTGAGGCACACGAGGATCGAGTCGCCGTCGAGCGTCGCGGCGCGGGCGAGCGCGTGGGCGGGCTCGAGTGCGGGGAGGATGCCTTCGAGGCGCGCGAGCCGCCGGCAGGCGTCGACCGCCTCCTCGTCGGTTGCGGTCAGGTACTCGACGCGGCCCGAGTCGCGGAGCGCGGCGTGCTCCGGGCCGACGCCCGGGTAGTCGAGCCCTGCGGAGATCGAGTGCGCGTCCTCGACCTGCCCGTCCGGGTCGGCGAGCACGGCCGAGCGCGCGCCGTGCAGCACCGTCGGGCGGCCGCTCGACAGGCTGGCCGCGCCACGGGCCTCGACGCCGTACAGCGGGACCTCGTCGTCGCCGAGGAAGCCGGCGAACATCCCGATCGCGTTCGAGCCGCCGCCCACGCAGGCCACGACCGCGTCGGGGAGCCGGCCCTCCGCCTCCAGCATCTGCGCGCGCGCCTCGCGGCCGATCACGGCCTGGAGCTCGCGCACGATCGCCGGATAGGGCGCTGGGCCGACCGCGGAGCCGATCAGGTAGTGCGTGTCCTCCACGTTGGCGATCCAGTCGCGGATGGCCTCGCTCGTCGCCTCCTTGAGCGTCTTGGTGCCGAACTCGACGGGGATCACCTCGGCGCCGAGCAGGTGCATGCGCTCGACGTTGGGGCGCTGGCGGCGCATGTCCTCGGCGCCCATGTAGACGTGGCACTCGAAGCCGAAGCGCGCGCACACGGTCGCGGTCGCGACGCCGTGCTGGCCCGCGCCCGTCTCAGCGACGATGCGCCGCTTGCCGAGCCGCCGCGCGAGCACCGCCTGGCCGAGTGCGTTGTTCAGCTTGTGTGCGCCCGTGTGGAGCAGGTCCTCGCGCTTGAGCCAGAGCCGCTTGCCGGGCGCGAACCGCTCGCACAGTGTGAGCGGCGTGGGCCGGCCCGCGTAGGTGCGGCCGAGCTCGTCGAGCTCCGCGCCGAAGAGCGGGTCGTCCTGCGCCGCCTGCCAGCCCGCTGCGAGCTCGTCGAGCGCGGGGATGAGCGTCTCGGGGACGAAGCGTCCGCCGTACTCGCCGTACCACTGGGTCATCGCGCTGCCTCCACGAAGGCGCGGACCGCGTCGTGATCCTTGACGCCCGGCTCGGTCTCCAGGCGAGAGCTGGCGTCGACCGCCCACGGGCGGACGCGCTCGATCGCCTCGCGCACATTGTCGGCGGCGAGGCGACCGGCGAGCATGACGCGCCCGTCCGTCTCGGCCGCGCGCGCCCAGTGGGCCGCGTCCTGCTCCTCCCACGGCAGGTCGAGCACGCGGCCGACGGGCTCGCCGTCGCGCAGGAGCACCGCGTCGCGCGAGCGGTGGCCGTCTTCGCGCTCGTAGAGCTGGGTCAGGTCGGCGCCCGTGTCCTGGTGCTCGCCGACGAGGACTGCGACGGAGAGCGCCGTCTCGGGAACGGGCAGCATCGCCTCGGCGCGCCGCGGGCTCTCGCGCGCGAGGATGAAGCCGAGCATGTCCGCGCCTGCCTCGGCGGCCGCGGCGACGTCCTCCTCGCGGGTCAGCCCGCACACCTTCACGAGCGGACGGCTCAGCAGGTCGCGCAGCTTCGCCTCGGGGTCGGCCGCGCGCATGAGCGCGGTGCCGACGAGCACGGCGTCCGCTCCGGCGAGCTCGGCGGCGGCGGCCTGCGCGCGGGAGTGGACGGCGCTCTCGGCGATCACGACGCGGTCGCGCGGCGCGCGGGCGACGAGCTCGAGCTGCGAGCCGCGGTCGATCGCGAAGGTGCCCAGGTCGCGCGCGTTCAGCCCGATCGGCTCGGCGCCGAGCCGGACGGCGCGCTCCAGCTCCGCGGCGTCGTGCGCCTCGACGAGCGCGTCGAGGCCGAGCTCGTCGGCGGTGCGCATGAGGCTCGCCGCAGTGGCGTCGTCGAGGTCGCGCAGGATCAGCAGCGCCGCGTCGGCGCCCGCCTCGCGCGCGGTGCGCAGGTGCTCGTCCGTCGAGAAAAACCCTTTCGCGAGGAGCGGCAGCGTGGTCGCGGCGCGCGCGGCGCGCAGGTCGTCCCAGCTGCCGGCAAAGCGGTCGTCGACGAGCACGGACATCGCCGCCGCGCCGCCCGACTCATACGCGCGCGCGTGAATAGCGGGGTCGGCGCCCGGGTTGAGGTCGCCGGCGGACGGCGAGCGCCGCTTGAACTCGGCGATCGCGCTGAGGCCCGACGCGGCGAGTGCGTCCCTAAGCCGGCCCATCGCCGTCCTGGGAGAAGGCCACGAGCTGGTCCAGCCGCGCGCCGGCTGCGCCCGAGTCCACTGCCCGCGTCGCGGCGTCGAGGCCTTCGCGCAGGTCCGCGGCCTGGCCGGCCGCGGCGATCGCGCCGGCCGCGTTCAGCAGGATCGCGTCGCGGGCGCCCCCGTCTGCGCCGCCGAAGACGTCGCGGATCATGCGCGCATTGTCCTCCGGCGAGCCGCCGCGCAGCGCATCCGGAGCGCAGCGCGCGATGCCCAGCTCCTCACCGTCGACCGTGCGCTCATGCACCGACCCGTCGCGTACCTCGCAGACCTGGTTCGGCCCTGCGGGCGACAGCTCGTCGATCCCCGCGAAGCCGTGCACGACGAACGCGCGGTCGGCGCCCAGCTCCGCGACGACCTCGGCGACGGTGCGGACGAGCTCGGGCGCGTAGACGCCGATCACCTGCGCGCGGGCGCCGGCCGGGTTGGTCAGCGGGCCGAGCACGTTGAAGACGGTGCGCGTCGCCAGCTCGCGGCGCACGGGCGCGGCGTGGCGCATCGCGGGATGGTGGAGCTGCGCGAACATGAACCCGAAGCCGAGCGTGTCGATCGACGCGGCGATCCGCTCCGGCGGCTGCTCGAGCCGGAAGCCGAGCGCCTCGAGCACGTCCGCCGAGCCCGACGCGGACGACACGGCGCGGTTGCCGTGCTTCGCCACGCCTGCGCCGGCGGCCGCCGCAACGATCGCTGCCGCGGTCGAGATGTTCAGGGTCGCGGCGCCGTCGGCGCCCGTCCCGGCCGTGTCGACCAGGTCGGTGCGCTCGGGGCGCACGGCGACCGCGTGCTCGCGCATCGCCTCCGCGCAGCCGGCGATCTCGTCGACGGTCTCGCCCTTCGTGCGCAGCGCCGCGAGGAAGCCGCCGATCTGCCCGGGCGTGGCCTCGCCGGCCATGATCTCGCCCATCACGGTGCGGGCGTCCGCGCGCGACAGGTCATGGCCGTCGACGAGGCGGGCAATGGCGTCCTGGATGGCCGTCACGCGACTACGGTAACCGGGAGTTGGCGCGGCGCGACGTCCACCGCTACGGCGACCACCCGGCGCAGGTCGCGGAGCTCTTCGCGCCCGAGGGTGAGCCGCGCGGTGTTGCGGTCGTCATCCACGGCGGCTTCTGGCGCGCGCAGTACGACCGCCACCTGATGGACGGCCTCTGCCGCGACCTCGCCGCCGCCGGGTGGGCGGCGTGGAACATCGAGTACCGCCGCCTGGGCGAGGGCGGCGGCTGGCCGGCAACGTTCGACGACGTGGCGGCCGCGATCGCCGCGCTCGGCCGACGAAGCGAAAGGCTCGTGACGATCGGCCATTCGGCCGGCGGGCACCTCGCGCTCTGGGCCGCCGCGCAGCAGCTCGGCGTGACGCACGCCGTCTCGCAGGCGGGCGTCGTCGACCTGGCCGAGGCGATCCGCCTGAAGCTGAGCCGCGGCGTCGCGCGCGAGTTGCTCGGCGACGACCCGGACGGCGAGCGTCTCCGCCGTGCCTCGCCGGCCGAGCTGCTGCCGCTCGGCGTGCCGCAGCTGCTCGTTCATGGTGCGCGGGATGACATCGTTCCCTCCGCGATGAGCGAGGCCTATGCCGCACGCGCGCGCGAGCTCGGCGACGACGTCGAGACGGCGATCCTGCCCTGCGGCCACTTCGAGCACATCGACCCGCGCTCGCAGGCCTGGCGCACGGTGCGCGACTGGCTGGACGCGCTTTGACCGGCCGCGACCACGCCGAGAAGCTCGACCGCGACGATCCGCTCGCCTCGTTCTGCGAGCGCTTCGTCATCGCCGACGGCGAGCGCATCTACGCCGACGGCAACTCGCTCGGGCGCCTCCCGCTGCACGCGGCCGTGCGCGTCGACGGGCTCATGGCCGAGTGGGGCGAGCTGCTCGTTACCGGCTGGAGCCGCTGGATCGAGCTGCCCGTCAAGGTGGGCGACCTGCTCGCGCAGGTCGTCGGCGCGCATCGCGGCGAGGTGCTCGCCTGCGACTCGACCACGGTGAACCTCTACAAGCTCGCCCACGCAGCGCTCGACCTGCGGCCAGGCGCGATCGTCGTCGACGAGCACGAGTTCCCGACCGACCGCTACGTGCTCGAGGGCGTCGCGACCCGCCGCGGCGTCCCGCTGCGCCGGCTCGCGTGCGATCCGGTCGCCGGCCCGCAGCCCGACGAGGTCGCAGCCGCGTGCGACGGCGCCGGGCTGGTGGTGCTCTCGCTCGTCAACTACCGGTCGGGCGCGCTCGCCGACCTGCCGGCGATCACCGCGGCGGCGCACGAGGCCGGCGCGCTGATCCTCTGGGACTTGAGCCACGCCGCCGGCGCCGTCGAGATCGGCCTCAGCGAGCACGGCGTCGACCTCGCGATCGGCTGCACCTACAAGTACCTGAACGCCGGCCCGGGCTCGCCCGCGTTCCTCTACGTGCGCGCCGACCTCCAGGACGAGCTGCGCTCGCCGATCCAGGGCTGGTTCGGCCAGCGCGACCAGTTCCGGATGGGGCCTGCGTACGAGCCGGCCGAAGGAGTGGAGCGCTTCCACGCCGGGACGCCGCCGATCGTCGGGCTGGCCGCCGTGCAGGCCGCCGTCGAGGTGGCGCTCGAGGCGGGCATCGCCGCCGCCCGCGCCAAGTCGCGCGCGCTCACCGAGCTGACCGTCCGCCTGTATGACGAGCGGCTCGAGCCGCTCGGCTTCCGGCTCGCCTCGCCGCGCGACCCTGACCGCCGCGGCGGCCATGTCTCGCTCGCGCACGAGGACGGTTGGCAGATCTGCCGCGCGCTGATCGAGCTCGCCGACGTCGTCCCGGACTTCCGCGGGCCGGACACGATCCGGCTCGGCTTCGCGCCGCTCTACTCGCGCTTCGTGGACGTGTGGGACGCCCACGACCGCATCGCGGGCCTGGTCGAGAGCGGCCGCTACCGCGACGTGCCGGCCGACCGGCTGCGCGTCACGTGACGATCCGCCAGGCCGAGCCGGAGGATTACCCACGCGTGATCGCAGTGCTGGACGACTGGTGGGGCGGTCGCCCGATGGCGGCCATGCTGCCGAAGCTGTTCTTCATCCACTTCCGCGACACGTCGTTCGTCGCCGAGGAGGACGGCGAGCTGGCCGGTTTCCTGTGCGGGTTCCGCTCGCAGACGTTCGAGGACGAGGCGTACTGCCACTTCATCGGCGTCGATCCGTCGCGCCGCGGCTCCGGCCTGGGCCGCGAGCTGTACCAGCGCTTCTTCGATGCGATCGCGCCGCGCAGGATCGTTCGTGCCGTCACCGGGAAGGTCAACGAGCGCTCGATCGCCTTCCACCGCGCAATCGGCTTCGAGGTCGAGCGGATCGTCGACGACTACGACGGCCGCGGCAGCGGCCGCGCGCTGTTCGTCTGGCGCCGGCCTAGCTGACTGCGCGCAGCCGCGTCGCGCCGGCGCGGGCGACGACCAGGTCGACCAGGTCGACGAACGGGTCGAAGCCGACCACGTTCGGCGCGTCCGCGACGAAGTTCGAAAGCGCGTTGACGTCGTAGAACGTCGGCACCCCGGTGCGCGCATCGACCAGGTACTCCACGCCGCCGAGGTCGAGCCCTGCGGCGGCGACGATCCGCTTCGCGTCCTCGACCACAGCGGCCGGCGGACCGTAGCCCTCGATCGGCAGGCCGCGCCCGGAGACGCCGTCGGCGATGCCGGGCAGCTCGCAGTAGTCGGCGGGGCACAGGTTGAAGCTCCCGGGCGTCAGCAGCAGCCGGATCGCGTAGAGGAAGCGGCCGTCGAGGATCTCGATGCGGACGATCTCGTCGCCCTCGGCGGGCAGCTGCTCCTGGACGAGGAGCGTGCCGTCGAGGCCTGGGTCGAGCTCTGCCGCGGCGAGGTCCGCAGGAGTCGCATGCGAGACAATCCCGGCGCCGCTGCCGCCGATGTTCGGCTTCGTGACGACCGGGAACCGCAGGCCGGCCGCAGCGCGCGACGCGTCGGCCGGGTCGTCGATCACGCGCGTCGCCGGGTGGGCGATGCCGAGCCCCGCGAGCAGCGACAGCTGGCGCGCCTTCGACAGCTCGAGCAGGTAGGCGTCGTGGCCGTTGACGACCGGCGTGCCAGTCGCCTCGAGCCAGGCGAGGAAGTGGAGCGTGGCGAACATGGCGCGCTGGTTGCCGCGGGTCCAGGCGGACGGGCTCATGCGGTTGACGACCAGCGACCAGCGCCCCCCCGCGTCAGCGGGATCCCAGGTCAGGCGGGCCGCGTCGATCGGCTCGTAGGGTACGCCGCGCCGCTCGAGCTCGGCGAACAGCGGCCGAAACCAGAGCGGATGCTCGTAGAGGATCCCGACCGGCTTGTCCATGACCGGCCAAACGCCGGCCCGGCGGCGGGCATTCCCTAGCCGCAGGAGGAGGCGCCCGGCGGGCCGCCCGGCGCGCGGAGCGGGATCGTCGCCGTCCTGCCTGGGCCGCGGTGCACGACGAGCTGCTCGAGGCCGGAGCCGCGGCAAAGCTCGTCGGACCGAAGCTCGAGCATGAAGGCGTTGCGGCCGAGCCGCGCCGGGTGTGGCTGACCGTCGATCACGACGTCGACTGCCGTGACGTCGTTCGCGAGCATCCCGCTCACATGTGTGCTCTCTCCGTCGCCGCCGATGTCGAGCGCGACGCCGTCCGAGAGTCCCTTGTCGCAGCCGCCGTTGCCTCCGCCGCCCGGGTGCTGGTAGCCGACCATGCAGACCCAGCCGTTCGTCGTCGGGAGCGCGTAGATGGCGTACCCGTCTCCACCTGTCTCCGGCCCGATCAGCCGCCGGCTCTGCGACTGGAGGGGCGTGCCGGGGTCGTAGCCGGGATCGTGCGAGATCCCGTCGAGCATGCCGTCCGCCCACTCGGGCAGCTCGTCGGCCGGCGTTCGCGGCTCGCTCAGCGCATGCAGGCGCTCGGCGAGCGGCGGGCTTCCCTCGCTGTCGTCGCGGTCCGTGCCGAACCACATGTACGACCACGACGCGCTCCGTTCGGCGGCGTGCGGGACGGCGGGCGGCGTGCCGCCTGCGGGGGTGATCGTGACGCCGCCAGTGGTGGTCTTTCCACCCTCGACCGAGCCGCAGCCCGCGCAGAGCAGCGCGGCGGCAAAAAAGAGGGCGGCGATGCGCGCCATCTTCAGGAGTTTCTCATGCTCCGAGCCCGAACCGGCGTTGCGTGCTCAGCGAACACAACCCGAGAGGCAAACCCCGGACGAAGGAGCACAGCAATGCGTTTCATCCCGACCAAATTCCACGCCCCGCTCGACTACATCGTCGGCGCCGTCCTGATCGCGGGCCCGTGGATCTTCCAGTACTCGGACAGCACCGCCGCCACGACGATCTCGATCGTGCTCGGCATCGGGCTCATCGCCTACAGCCTGTTCACCAACTACGAGCTCGGCGTCTGGAAGGTCGCGCCGATGGCGGTCCACAACCTGATCGACATCGCCGCGGGCGCCCTCCTCGCGCTGTCGCCGTGGCTCTTCGGCTTCGCCGACGACGGCACGCAGTTCTGGGCGCCGTTCGTCGTGATCGGCGTCGCGGCCATCTTCCTCGGCCTGACGACGAAGCAGGCCGGCGGGTACAGCTACCGCAAGGCCGGCGCAGGCGTCTAGCTCCCGTTTCTCGAAGCGCGGCGGGCCTTCGGGCCTGCCGCGCCGATTGTCCGGCGCCGACGAGGCGCCTCCGGCGTCGTCGTCTACCTTCACGCCATGAAGGCGATCGCGCTCCTCATCCTCGCCGGCGGCGCGCTGGTGGGCGCCACGTCCTCGGGCGGACGCGCAGCTCCGGCGCCCACCCCGGCGCAGCTGATCGGCCAGAAGCTCGTCGTGCGGATGGACGGCCGGACGCTCTCCAAGTCGTTGCTCACGCGCGCGCGCCTGGGCCAGATCGGCGGCGTGATCGTGCACGGCTTCAACTTCGACACGGCCGCGCAGCTCCGTGCGATCACCGGCCCGCTGCAGCAGGCGGCAGCCGCGGGCGGGCAGCCGCCGCTCCTCATCGCGGTCGACCAGGAAGGCGGGTCGGTGAAGACGGTGCAGTGGGCACCGCCGACCCTTTCGCCGCCGCAGCTGGGGGCGCTCAACTCGGAGACCGCGGCGCAGGAGCAGGGACGGCGCACGGGCGCGGCGCTCCTACGGCTCGGCGTGAACACCGATTTCGCACCGGTTGCGGACGTCCCGGCGACGACGCGCTCGTTCCTCTACCGGCAGGGGCGAACGTGGTCGTTCGGCTGGCACCCGACCGCGCGGCTCTCCGGCCGGTTCGCGATCGGGCTCGGCCAGGCCGGTGCAGTCGCCTCGGCCAAGCACTTTCCCGGGCTGGGCATCGCCACCGCGAACACGGACGAGGCGGTCGTGGCGATCACGGCGTCGAAGGCTGCCCTCGCGCCGGGCCTCAAGCCGTTCAAGACGGCGATCGCCGACGGCGTGCCGATGATCATGCTCTCGAACGCGATCTACACGGCGTACGACAGGCGGAACGCGGCCGGCTGGTCGCGCGCCATCGGGATCACGCTGCTGCGCGGCCAGCTTGGCTATCGCGGCGTGACGATCACCGACTCGCTCGACGGCACCTCGCACGCGCGCCACGTCACCGCGCTGAGCCTGGCCCTGCGCGCGGCGAAGGCGGGCACGGACATGCTGCTGCTCACCGGCGGCGAGGCTGGCACGCGCGGCGCCTACTACGGGCTGGTGGCGGCGGCGCGTGACGGCGAGCTCGACCGCGCGCAGCTGGTCGCGTCCTGCCGGCGGATCATCGCGCTGAAGGAGAGGCTCCGGACGAGCTGACGGCTCAGGCCAGGATCGCCTGCGCGAGCTCCGCGAACATCTCGCCCCGCGGAAGGTCGGCGGGCGTGTAGGGACGGCCGTCCCGGCGGTCGAGGATCGAGAGCACCCCGACGGTCCGCCCGTCGCGCACGAGCGGCAGTACGAGCATCGTGTGCGGCACGTAGCCCGTGTTCGCAGCCACCTGCGCCGCGAAACGGGGATCGTTGCGGCAGTTCGGCACGGCGATCGGCTCGCCGCTCGCCGCCACGGCGCCGGCGAGGCCCTGGCCCTGCGGCAGGCGCATCCCGATGACGCCCTGTGAGACGGCGCCCCACGCGGCGCAGTAGAGGAGGTCGCCGTCCTCCTGGACGATCGCCAGGGACGCCGCGCTCGCCTCGAAGACGCCGGCCACCGTGCGGACGAGCTGCTCGAGCAGCTCCCGCGGCAGCCCCGGGGCGTCGAGGCTGTGCGCCAGGGACATCCCGCGCCGCGCGTCGAGCCGCACGCCCAGCGCCTCCGCGAGCTCCCTCGCCGAGCCGATGCGGTTCTGCGGGTCGAGCGCGAGCGCGCCGCGGAGGGCTTCCTCGAGCTCGGGCGTCGTGCCGCGCACGGTCGCCGAGAGCCGCTCGGCCTCGCCGTAGGCCGGCGGGCTCCCCGACAGGAGGTTCCACACGCTGGCGGCGAGGCTGTAGAGATCGCTGCGCGGCGAGATCGGGTCGCCCATGAACACCTCGGGCGCCATGAAGCGCGCGGTGCCCGCGCTCGAGGTGACGTCGCCGGCTCCCTGCCCCACCCGGGTGGCGAGGCCGAAGTCGACGACCACCGCGCCGGTGTGTGACATCACGAGGTTGCGGGGCTTGATGTCGCCGTGGACGATGCTCTGGGCGTGCAGGTAGTCGAGCGCCTCGCACGCCTCGTGGGCGCGCTCGAGAACGTAGCTCACGGACAGGCCCGGAGAGCCCTCGTCCCAAAGCAAGCGCGCGAGGTCCGAGCCCTCGATCAGGTTCATGACGAGCGTGTAGGTGCCCTCGTCGTCCTCGAAGTGGTCGATCACGCCCACGACGCGGGGATGGTCGAGATGGGCGAGCAGCCGCGCCTCGATCTCGAACTGGGTCACGTCGCCGCCCTCGAGCATCCGCTTGAGCGCCACCGCCCTGCCGCTTTCGAGGTCGCGCGCGCGGTAGACGGCGCCCATTCCTCCCGACGCGATCGACCCCTCGACCTCGTAGAGGCCGATGCGGCGGCCTGGGTCGAGGCCTCGCGTTATGGGATGGAACACACGCACACGCTACTTCGTGCGGAACGCAGGCTCAAAACGTGTCTGCCGAGGGCGTTAGGGTCGCCAGCTATGTCCGTCGGCCGGGTGCAGCTTCGGATCGCCGATCGCGAGGCGGTGTTCGGGCCGGGGCTGCCGGAGATCGTCGTCGGCACCGACCGGAGCTGCTTCGTGCGCGTCACGGGCGACGGCGTCGCCGAGCGGCACGTCGTGATCCGCCACGGGAACGACGGCTGGTCCGTCGAGGCGGCGGACGGTCAGGACGTGTTCGTCGACGGTGAGCGCATCACGCGGCTTCCGGTCGACCGCCCGCTCCGCATGCGGCTGGGGAACGCCGAGGGCGGCCCGCTCCTCGAGCTCGGGCCGGCGATCGAGCAGCTCGACCTGAAGACGAGCCACTTCGGCGCCGTGAAGACGGACGGCGACGCGCCTGTCGACCTCGAGGCCGCCCCGGAGCAGCGTGTGCGGTCGGTCCGGCTGAGCGGCGAGCGGATCCTGATCGGGCGCGCGGCCGACAGCGACCTCGTCGTGGACGACGTGCTCGTCTCGCGCCGCCACGCGGAGATCCGCGCCGCCGGCGGAGGGTCGTGGGAGGTCGTCGACCTCGGCAGCCACAACGGCACGTTCGTGAACGGACAGCGGGTGGAGCGAGAGCCGTTCGCCGCCGGCGACGTGCTGATGGTCGGCCGGCACACGTTCCACCTCGACGGAGACACCCTCCGCGAGGACGTCGACAGCGGCGAGGTGGCCTACGCCGCGCTGGGTCTCACGGTGCGCCTGCCGGACGCGGGCGTGCTGCTCGAGAACGTCACGTTCACGCTCGACTCGAAGTCGCTGCTCGGGGTCGTCGGCCCGTCGGGCTCCGGGAAGTCCACCCTCCTGCGGGCGCTGACCGGCTTCCAGATGGCGACGGAGGGAGACGTCCGCTACGGCGACGCGAGCCTCTACGCCCAGTACGACGCCCTCCGCCGCCGGGTGGGCTACGTGCCGCAGGACGACATCGTCCACGAGCACCTCACGGTCCGGCGCGCGCTCGAGTACTCGGCCGACCTGCGCTTCCCCACCGACGTCCGGCCCGAGGAGCGCCGGCGGCGTGTGGACGAGGTGATGGAGGAGCTCGCGCTCACACGCTCTGCCGACACCGTCGTCGGACGGCTCTCCGGCGGCCAGCGCAAGCGGGTCAGCGTCGCGCTCGAGCTGCTCACCGAGCCCTCGCTCCTGTTCCTCGACGAGCCCACGTCGGGCCTCGACCCGAACTACGAGCGGAGCCTGATGGAGCTCTTCCGGGGCCTGGCAGACAACGGGCGCACCGTCGTGGTCGTCACGCACAGCACGGAGAGCCTCCACCTCTGCGACCGGGTGCTCATCCTCGCCCCGGGCGGGCGAGTGGCCTACTACGGGCCGCCGCAGTTCATGACGGCGTACTTCTCCGTCGAGGACATGCCGGACGTGTTCAGGACGCTGGCGGAGCAGCGAGACGTCGACTGGGCGGGGCAGTTCCGGCAGCACGCCTTCCATCGCGACTACGTCTTGCGCGGATCGGCGACCGAGACGCCCGCGGAGCTCACCGAGGGTGAGCGAGCGGCGGCGGAAGGCGCGGCACCGCTCCGCTCGCGGGGCTGGTGGAGCCAGTTCTCGACGCTCACGCGCCGCTACGCCGCGCTCACCGTGGCCGACCGCGCGAACCTGTTCCTGCTGGTCGCGCAGGCGCCGGTCCTGGGTCTGCTGCTCCTCGCCGCGCTGCCGACCGGCGAGCTCGGCGCGTCGGCGCCCGGCCAGTTCCGGCTGCTCTCGCAGGCGAGCCTCGTCCTGCTGGTCATCGTCCTCGGCGTGACCTGGCTCGGCCTGTCGAATGCCGTCCGCGAGATCGCGAAGGAGATGCCGATCTTCAGGCGGGAGCGCGCTGCCGGCGTGGCGATCTCGGCGTACGTCGCGTCGAAGGCCGTCGTGCTCGGCGTGATCACGTCCGCTCAGGCCGCGGTGCTCGTCGCGCTGGCCCTGGTCCGCCAGGGCGGGCCCGACAGCGCCGTCATCTTCGGCTGGCCGCCCGGCGAGCTGCTCGTGGTGGGAGCGATGACCGGAGTGGCGGCGATGGCGCTCGGGCTGTTCGTCTCCGCGGTCGCGCGCACCGCCGACCGCGCCACCACGGTGCTCCCGATCGTGCTGGTCTTCCTGCTCGTGCTGGCGCTCGGCGGCGTCGTTCGCGAGATCGGCCAGCGGCCCGTCCTCAAGCAGCTCGGCTACGTGGCCATCACCCAGTGGGGCTTCTCGGCGGCGGCTTCCACGTCGTCGCTGAACGACCTGCAAGCGGTGACGGGCGTGCTCACGCGCGTGCCGTCGGTCGACATCGACCACCCGGCGAAGCTTTTCGACGCGCTCGGCAAGGGCGACCGCGGCGACGCTCGCTGGGATCACGACCGGACGACCTGGCTGCGCGACGTCGGCGCGCTCGTCCTGCTCACGCTCGCCGGGCTCTTCGGCACCTGGTTCGCGCTGCTTCGAGAAGGCGCGCGAAGGCGGGTGCACTGAGCTGAGCCGTTCCGCGACCCTCGCGCTGATGCTCGTCCTCGCCGTGGCCGCCGCCGGCTGCGGGGGAGCCGACAAGGCGGCGCCATGGCCGCCGCTGGCGCCGCTCGGCGCCCAGACGGGCGGCTCCTGGCGCGCCGTCTGGGACATGGGCGGGCCGCTCGACCCGTCTTCTCGCAATCCGTGCGCGCGCGGCTCCCTGCCGTGCATGAGCCGCGTGGTCGACGAGATGAGCGCGCGGCTCGGCCGTATGGCCCGTACGTGCGACCACCTGGCGCCGTTCGCGCTGATGTACCGGCAGGTGACCGACGAGGTCGCCGCGAGCGCGCGGGCAGGGCGCTACCGGTCGCCCGAGTACGCGATCCATCTCGACGCCGTCTTCGCGACGCTCTACTTCCACGCCGCCGACGCCTGGAGGGACGGGCGAAAGGACGAGGTGCCACGCGCCTGGCGGCTGGCGTTCGCGGCCGCCGACCGCCGCGAGCTGCCGGCTATCGGGAACATGCTGCTCGGGATGAACGCGCACATCTCGCGCGACCTCCCGTACGCGCTCGCCGCGACCGGCCTGCGCACCGCCGACGGCGAAGACGCCCAGCCCGACGTGGTCGCCGTCAACAAGGACATCGCGCGGGCGCAGGCGCCGATGCTGCGCGACGTCGCGAGGCGTTTCGACCCGACCGTCGGGAAGCTGAGCGACCTCGGCACGATCGTCGACCCGCGGGAGATCGGCTCGATCATCGCCCGCTGGCGCCTCGAGGCGATCGGCAACGCCCGCGACCTGCTCGCGGCCAAGACGCCCGCCGAGCGGCGGTCGGTCGACGCCCGCATCGACGCCAACGCCACGACCCGCGCGCTCGTGCTGTGGGAAGCGGCGAGGTCGCAGGCGACCCCGTCCGTGCTCGCCGCGCGCGACAGGTACTGCAAGCAGCACGCGACGGCGGCTAGCTAGCAGCGGAGCGGCGCCTAGCTCGTCGGCTGTGCGGCGGGCAGGAAGTCGCGCCAGTCGGCGCCGACCGCCCGGGTGATGTCCGCGAGCGCGTCGAGCGGCAGCTCGGCGAACCGCTGTGGATCCTCGAGCTGCGGGCCGAGCTCCCACCCGACTTCGTCCTCGAGCGCCTCGAGCGGTTGATCCGCGAGCCGCGCCCGGAGATCGGCCGCGAGCTCGTCGAAGGCTCGGTGGCGTCCCGACCCGCCGAAGAAGCTGACGAGGTCGAGCCCGAGCAGGTCGCCCAGGAGCACGACCTGCCGGTACGACAACGTCGTCAGCACCTCGTCGTCGTAGCGCTCGAGGTCGGCGTACCAGGCGAACCTGATGTCCAGCGCGGCCGCCGCGTCGCCGATGTCGATGCCGGCGGCCTCGCGAGCAGCCTCGAGACGGCGTGCGTAGTCGCTCACGACGAACGACATTGTCGCCAGAACGGAGCGGCCGAACCCCCGACGGGCTTCAGGGCGTTAGCCGACGGTCCCATTTTCGCTGCGCTCGCTCGCCGATCCGACAGATCGCCGACGGCACTGGCATCCTCGGCCCCGTGAACGCACCCGCACGAGCCCGGCCGCTCCTCCGCGGCGTCTCGCACGAGGTCGCCTTCTTCCTCTCGCTGGGAGTCGGCGCGCTGATCGTGCTCACCGCGCAGACGGCGAGCGGTCGATTCGCGGCCGGCCTGTTTGCGGGCTGTGTCGCCGCCCTGTTCGGTGTCAGCGCCCTCTACCACCGCGTCACCTGGCGGCCGCGGCCGCGCCGATTGATGGCCCGCGCCGACCACGCCGCGATCTACCTGCTGATCGCCGGCACGTACACGGCCTTCGTGGTGCTGGCGCTCTCCGGCGCCTGGAGGATCGTCCTGCTCGCCATCGTCTGGAGCGGCGTGGCGGCGGCGATCACGCTCAAGGTCGCCTGGGTCGGCGCGCCGAAGGTGCTCGCGGCAGCCATCGCCCTCGTGCTCGGCTGGGTCGGCGTCGTGGCGTTGCCGGAGCTCATCGGGCGCGTCGACGCGGGTGCGATAACCCTGTTGCTCGCGGGAGGGGCCCTGTATTCGCTCGGTGCGGTCGTCTACGCACTGCGCCGCCCGGATCCGGTCCCAACCGTGTTCGGCTACCACGAGGTCTTCCATGCCCTGGTGGTGGCGGCCGTCGCCTGCCACTACGTGGCGCTCGGTGTCTTCGTGATCCCGAAAGCCTGAGCGCCCCGGCGTTGGCGGAGGCGGCGTGTACGGAGCGGCGCCGGAGTCGAACCGACCCAGCCTCTTTCCAGCACAGTGGGATCCGAAGCTTGGAATTCACGTGACTTGAAGTCGCGGC
>JADMIO010634468.1_pt1 | contig 35190 bp, 24 predicted proteins | sample 8958161 | NCBI WGS metagenome assembly JADMIO01 (sample SAMN16585339, study PRJNA669376) | soil metagenome | isolation source: Crop rotation soil | place: USA: Cullars Rotation, Alabama | collected 2011
CGGCAGGGAAACGGCAGCAGTGCAAAGGACGCTAAGGATAACTTGCTTTGAGCTCTAGCTCCGCTCTCCTAATTATCAATAACGGAATTGTGTATTGTATACTATAAACAATAGCAGTACCCGCCCATATAGAAATAACATTCCTTAGGCTCTACTTTTCCTCCTTTCTTATAACTCGGCAGCTTTAAGAACCTTTACTTTATAGTCCTTGTGATAACCAACTGCTATAGACTACACCGAATAACCCTATGTGATTATGCCATGCCCATGTTTGAGAACCAAGAAATAGAGATCCCAATGCTTTTCCTGTACATCAACACCATACTTTATTAATCGAGTACAACCTTAGATCCAGCCATTATTTCTGCCTCCTGGAATTTTGACCCCAGAAATAGGAGTTGCAGCTCCCCATCGGCACCTTCCAGCAGAGCTCTGTAGACCGCTGCTGTATGAAATACTAAAAATGCTTTCTTGGTAGACGAATAAATGCTATTTTTGAGAACAAACACCAACAATTCCTCAATAAATCGGACGAAGGAAACGCCGTTTCTAACTAAAGAATGATTGACAACCAAGCGAAGCTCATCCAGGCTCTTTTCGCTTTTATACACAAATTCTTCCACAGCGTCTTCTGGTATTGAGCCAGTTGCTTCTATAACTGCAGAGATGTTCACTTCACCACTGAACTTGGAAATATTTTGCAACTGGTTGATAGCCTGTCTAAGATCACCACCACAGCTGCTGATAAGCAGCTCAAGTGCAGCAGACTCGTAATTTAGCTCTTCGATATTGCAGATTTTGGTCAAACGAGCAACAGCGCTTTTATGATCAACAGGCTTGAACCTAAATCGAAGACATCTGCTGGCCAATGGCTCGATGATTTTGTGTGGGTAATTGCAAAGGATGCAAAATCTGGTGCTGGTCGTGTATGTCTCAATGATCCTCCTCAGGGCAGCCTGCGCATCATGCGTCATTGAATCTGCTTCATCTAATATAATCAGCTTAAAATCACCAGCAACCACTGTCTTCGCAAATCCTTTGACTTTCTCTCTGACAACTGCAATGCCGCGTTCGTCAGATGCGTTTAATTCGAGAATTTTTTCCTTGTAGTGAGACCCATAGAGATCACGTGCCAAGGCAAGGACAGTGCTAGTCTTTCCAGTTCCTGGTGGGCCATAGAACATCAAGTGTGGGAGCGATCGATTTGACAACGAGTTACGCAGCACCTGGACAACCTCTTGCTGCGAAGAGATGTCTTCCAGTGATCTCGGGCGGTATTTCTCAACCCATGGGCGCTGCGGTCCGCCCAGGCATCTTGACGAATCGCTCGCCGGCTCTGAAGTGACCATCATCCGAAAAAATGAAAAATCGTCTCAATCTTCAGCACCTCTCATCCTCCTGTCCATATTTAATAATCTATCCATCGTGCTACCCTTTGCTACACTGATACATCAGAGTAAATATTGGAGTACCAAGACCCAGTCCACAAAAGACGATCATTTTCAGGGCTAGTCCAAGCTTGTTATCTGTGCTAAAGGGCAATGCGTCCTCTGGTCGATTGTTCTCAAAGTGCCATTTGTTGTGATGGCCATGTTCCCCATTTGAAGCATATCTTCGCACTGCTTTTGTCGACAAACGCGCCAGCATAAAAATTTTTGTCCTGATGGAAGATGAAGTCGACATGTCTCCTCGTTTTCGATACTTTACCTTTCTCGTCCTACCTATGCTCTTTAATAGACTCGGGCAGGCTATATGTAAAAAGGTTCTTAATTCACTAGTAAAATTTTATTAATTTAACTTCAGAAGCGACTCGCCCTGGACTTGATGTTTCTATCAAGGTCAGAATATGCCTTGGCTTCATCAACAGAGACACTCGGGTAAACCTTGGAAAAAGCCTGGCCAAAATGGTCCATGGTAACACGTAAAGAAGTATAAGACGCGTCATTTGAAATGTATGGGAGAAGTGCAATCTCCGAAGCGACCCTCACAAGGTTGCTAATATCGGCACCGCTAAAATTGGAACATCTTAGGTCACTTGCAACCTCGAACAGGTCGACATCGGGGGAAAGCTTGGTTTTCATGGTTTGTTTTTTGAGAATATCATAGCGCTCCTGTGTGGTCGGCAACTGTACGTAGATCAATTTGTCTAAACGACCCGGCCGAAGCATTGCAGGGTCAATGGAATCTGGTCGATTGGTGGCTGCAATAACATACACTCTTTGGCGACCCTCAAGACCATCCATTTCTGTTAAGAATTGATTAACAATCCTGGAGTTATGACTGTTGCCATCTTCGCCCCGATGCGAGCAGATCGAGTCGAGCTCATCAAAGAAAATAATACATGGAGCAGACATACGTGCTCGTTCAAATACTTGCCGGATGGATCTTTCTGATTCTCCAACGTACTTATTAAGCAACTCCGGGCCCTTGACTGAGATAAAGTTGGAGTGCGTTTCGTTTGCAACTGCTTTTGCCAAAAGCGTCTTTCCGCATCCAGGAGGGCCCCAAAGTAAAACACCGGCGGGGTTTTCAATCCCAATATACTTGAACAAATCAGGCCTCCTGAGTGGTTCGACAACAGCCATTTTCAGTTCATCTCTCACACCCTGAAGAGCACCGATGTCATCCCAAGTAATATTAGGGGCAACAACAAAACCCTCTCGTTTAGCTGCTGGCTGAACAATATTAAGGGCCATTTGGAAATCTGATACAGAAATGCTGCTTTCCAAAAAAGGAAGCTCCTGTGATGCAATGCGATCCATTGCGAGATGGCCAGCCTCCCTTATAAGCGCTCTTAAGTCAGCCCCTGCATATCCAGGGGTATGTCGAGCCAAGAGCAAAATATCGACGGATGGATCTACTGAACAACTAGATAACATAAGTTTCAATATATCGGTTTTCTCTGATTCAGTTGGTAAGGTAAGTCTAATTTCCCTATCGAATCTTCCGGCCCTCCTCAATGAGGGATCGATGGATTCTGGGCGGCTGGTGGCACCAAGAACCAATATAGGAACATCTAAAGAACAGAGGTCATCCATACAGTTCATTAGCTGGCTTACTATCCTCCTATCCATGTCTCTACTAATCTCCCTCTTGCCACAAATGAGATCAATGTCATCGAAAAAAATCATGCACGGGCTGTTAAGCTTGGCTTCCTCAAAAATGGTTCGAATGTTAGATTCAGATTCCCCAGACATTCCAGAAATCAATTCAGTGGAAGACAAGGATATATATGATATGCCCAACTCACCGGCGATAGCATGAGCAAGCAGACTTTTTCCACACCCCGTGGGACCGTAAATCAATACTCCTTTAGGAGGGTCTATTCCTAATGTCTTATAGACATTTGGATTGAGAAGTGGTCTTTCTATGTTCTTCCTAATATCAAGCAGTACTGTGTCGATGCCAGCCAAATCAGCAAACGTTTTGGAACTTTGTTTTGGAGCCCACTTGCTGGCTATCTTTTTACGCTTGTGCGTTGGATGCTCCGGCATAGTGTTTGTGGCGTGGGTGAGTTCGTCCGACTTTTCCACCTTCATATGCTCGTTTTCTTTCGTAGAGTTAAGAGAACGATAACGATGAGAAAGGAAGTCGTTCATAAAAAACTTGCAAAAGAAAATTTAGTTTTCAAAAGTTTGACTATTTTTGTGGAAAGTCCATCCATTAAGAGTGAACCCAGCGCATACACACACCCACAATTTGCTGTTAATCTCTTTACCACTTTTGGGCTTCGTGCCGTTCTGTTTACCGGTCAATAAAAAGTAATGGATATTAAGCAACTCCGGTAAATACAAGGGCCAATACAAAATATCAAGAACTAGTAAGACAATACAGTAAACAAGTGATATTTTGGGGCTTAGAGGCAAACAAGCATACGTTCTGCGACTATTTAGTACATGGTAGAGACTTATACAAATATGGAGCCGGTAAAAGCAAAAGTTAAATCGAAATTTACTATAAGTCATCATGATCCTGACCAAACTTCTTCTTACCACCGCTTTGCTTGCTCCCGGTGGAATCACTGTCAGAGCCCTTCGAATCACCATATAACTTGCTAGTAATTGGATTGACAATTCTTTCCAGGCCTTCACGTTCAGCGTCATATTCCTCCTTGGATGCATCGGGATGGGTATCTATCCAGGAAATTTTTTCTTCAATAGCTTCCAGCAAAGTCTTTTTATCAGCTTCATCCAAACGACCGCCCAATCCACTCTCGTCGTTTAGCTGATTCTTAAGATTATAAGTGTACGATTCAAGAGAATTTTTGGCCTCGATTTTCTGCTGTGCAATTTTATCTTGCTCAGCATACTTCTCAGCTTCCTGAATCATCTTTTCAATCTCTTCTGGTGTTAGGCGACCCTTGTCATTCGTAATGGTAATTCCAGCGGATTTATCCTTGTTTGGATCTCCTAAGTCCTTGGCAGTTACGCGGAGAACACCATTTACGTCGAGGTCAAAGGTAACTTCAATTTGCGGAACCCCCCGTGGAGCAGGTGGGATACCGGACAGAGAGAACTTGCCAAGAAGGTTGTTGTCTTTAGTGAGTGGGCGCTCACCCTCATAGACTTTGATTTCAACGGTCGGCTGATTGTCCGCAGCAGTAGAGAAAATTTGTGAACGCTTAGTCGGGATGGCTGTATTCCTCTTAATGAGGAAAGTCATTACGCCGCCAGTGGTCTCAATGCCGAGAGAAAGCGGACAAACATCAATAAGGACAATATCATGAACTCTATCAGCACCAGAAATGACAGCAGCCTGAACGGCGGCGCCATACGCAACAGCCTCATCTGGATTAATATCTTTGTGAAGTTTCTTGCCATCAAAGAAGTCCTGAAGGATCTTCTGAACGTACGGAATACGGGTAGAACCTCCAACCAACACAACCTCATCAACCTGATCCTTCCTAAGACCGGCACTTTTCAAAACATCTTCAACTGGGGCAAGGGTCGATTTGAAAAGGTCCCGATTGAGATCCTCGAAGCGAGCGCGGGTGATTTTTTCCACAAAATCTTTTCCGTCGATAAAATTTTCGATGGACAGTGTAGCGTCTTCTTGGGAAGACAAAACTTTCTTGACCTTTTCAACTTCACGTCTCAACTTAGAAACTGCAGAAAGGCTTTCATCTTTAGTAAAGTCAGCCTTGAAACGCTGAGTTGCAATTTTGAGAAAGTGCTGGAGCAAACGGTTGTCAAAATCATCACCACCAAGATGAGAGTTGCCGGCAATTGCAAGCACCTCAAAAACACCATCATCAATGGAAAGAAGAGACACGTCGAAGGTACCACCACCCAAGTCGAAGATAAGAACCGTTGTCTCTCCAGCCTTCTTATCAAGCCCGTAGGCTATTGCAGCAGCCGTAGGCTCGTTAAGTATGCGTTCGACAGTAAGTCCAGCAATTTTACCTGCGATCTTGGTTGCTTCTCTTTGGGAATCGGTGAAGTAAGCAGGAACAGTGATTACAGCCCTTGTGATTTCCTCGCCTAGAAAATTCTCAGCAATTTGTTTCATTTTCTCAAGTATCATTGCAGAAATTTGTTCAGGTGCAAATTCCTCAACCTTTTCAGCAACCGGGACCTTGAAAACAGTATTGCCGTCATGTTTTCGTTCAACATCGAAGATTGCGTAGTTTAGCTCCTTTTGTACATCCGGATCATCATACCTACGACCTATAAATCGTTTTGATGAATATACAGTGCCTTTGGGAGCGTTTTGGTGGTTCAACTTCGCAGCATCCCCAACAAGGCGTTTTCCCTCTTCAGCGAATGATACAAATGACGGCGTGATACGGTTTCCAAGCTCGTTTGCCAAGATTTCGACCTTACCATTCTTATATACACCCACACATGAATAAGTAGTACCGAGATCGATTCCAATCACCGTTCCAGTTTTTTCGCGAGAGGCATAAGCCAGTGCCAAAACCAAGAAGAGTGGGACCAAGAATCTCATCGTGATTAATGATAAAATCGACTGTTTTCTTGCGATTTCTATCGCATGCAAACAAAATCGCACAGCAAACACTTGGCAGTTTTTGATTGGCTAAAATGGGATTTTTTATAGACCAATCACTATGTTTACTTCTTTTTCGGTACACCAAGGCGCCAAAAGGCCACCCATCTTATAAATTCACATGGCTGTCGGCGAACCCTATCGAGCACTGGAGATCCCGAATGGAGAGTCTTTCTTTATTCAATTTGTCTATGGATCACTGAGGTCAACCCAGATCAATAATCAGAACGATCAGACCATACGGCGAAGAGTAGTTAACTTTAGGAAACAAAACCTCATTAAGTATTCGTCAGAACGCGATCGTGTTTCTGCCCAATCAGTTGCAATTGATGGGTCTGGATATGAGTTTACCATCGTAATTCCATTTACCTTTCGTAATTATGCCGTCCTCGGACTGGAGTGACCCATCTCATGTTTGCAAATTAAATACAACCATCTATTAAGCAGAGTTGACATCCTATTCCGATATGGTGTCGGTGTCCTTATTTTCATAGAGGCTCGTGTCTGCACAGACCGATTAGTTCAATATTCTTGGCATCAATCTTGTACGTTACTGAAGACATGGGGCTCAGTGCGAATCACAGACGTTGCAAGGCTTTCTGCTTATCCCTGGTCTTTACCACGAGTTTGACAATGGGACGCACCTTACGCAGGATTCGATGTTGGATTTATGTGCTAGTATGCTACGCTCGCCAAATTTATAATCTATCCCTTTATTATGTCGCTGGATTCTTTTGTCTTGTCACAAAAGCATCGCAACATATCCTCAAATTCCAAAGAGTTTCTAGTAGACTCGGACGATTGCGCAAGGCTGAGGCCACGCCTCATTGAGCGACATGTGCAAATGCGGCAGGGCGTGGCCGATTTGTTGGATGGCCCATTTATGTATACCAAAATACCCTGGGCCTCACTCATATTAACACAAAATGAATCAGAATCGGCCTTTTGCTTAAGGTCTCGATTCCGTTCTTCTTCACCGATGTTTGGGATACTGGAGCGGCTGGTTAACATAGAGAATCTTTTTCTTCCTTTGCCAACTAACATCGTCGTTGGCAATATTATCAAAAGAATAGAGGCCGTTTACAAGGACGTGGTTGAACTGACCTCTGAATTTAACATAGACGTTGCCATTAACGATAAAAACGACTCTTTTATGAGTAAACTAAAGTTTTGTGAATCTGCGGCCTTGTTGATCGAGGAGAAATACCCAAGGCTGGCTCTGGCCAGGTTCAATTACAAATCGCAATAAACCTACCTATGTGCTGATGTGACGCGGCAGCACCAAAGCTGTACGTTACAGGTAGTGGTGTAGTTTCGACAATAACTTTATATAATTCTAACTTGTACTATCCTCAATATTCGCGGCGAATATCTTGTGGAAAATGTAAGACTTTCTTTGCTCACATCTAGATCCATTTACTTCTGAGCTAGGGGGAAACCTCGGTTTATTCGTTGGTTCCCCTCGCAAACCCCCACAGCAAGATTAGAGATAGCGCAATCAACACTGATGGGCGACCGCGGGAATCTCCTTTGTGACTTTCTTCACTCGACACGGTCAGTTGATCAGCCGGACGACCGGTTTAGTCACTCGGCATATCTACTCTTAGCATACACTACTTTCGGACTAAAATTGGACATATAATTTTTCCTTTAAAGGAGGTGAGCCTCTTTGCAGGCGTGTCCGCATTGGTCTAGTGGCTAGGATTTCTCGCTTTCACCGAGACGGCCGGGGTTCGATTCCCCGACGCGGAACTTTCCCATCTTTTTCGTTACTGGGCAGATCATCGCAAACTCATGCATTTCTCGCGTCGCAAAGATTATACGTGTTCGCTTAAAAGTTAGTTTATTCACTATTCCTCTTTCTTGCGATAAGCGTCGTAGCGACTAAGCGGCAATTTGCTAAAAAACCTTTCTCGGAACACTGGGATTCTTTCTGCCCAATAGAGCACACCAGCGGTAGCACAAAACCCCCAGCCGAGGAATATTGGGGCCCTAGAATTAGAACACATACACGTCCCGGGCAACTTGCGAAGACAATCTCATCAACAAAAAATATCTATTTTCCATGTTAGTTTTACAGGGCATCAACTGCCCACCTAGCATCTGGATCCTATAGACTTACAAGGAAGAAGCAGAAAGTTACTAATATACTGGTCAGTATGTAGGTACTGTCCTTTATTCAGTAGAATCTCCGATGTGCTCCTCTCCACTATGCTCAGAATCAATATTCTCATCTAAGGAGCTGCCGGTAGACTCGTATATTTCGCACTCTAGACAGGCAGGTTCGTCTTGTTCGTGGGGACCAAGGCCTCCAATGAACCCATAGACGTAAATACCCTGTTGGGCACGCTTGTCAACAACCCACCTGCCGAGTCGTTGCTCGTTGCTCACACAGGCAACCAATTTGCATGTGACAGCAGCCTGGCTATCCTCTTCCTCATATATTCTTTTGCCGTAGCTCCACTTGAGGTCCACCGGCAGTCCGCTAACATCAATAAGGGCGATTTCAGAAAAGGCATTAAATTCGTTGTTGAGCCGGTACACCCGGATCTTTGGTTCTGTCGAACCAACAGCAAAGACATTCGAAAAGGGAATGGAAGCAACCGACAAAACTGACGAGGAGAGACGGAGTTCAAATAGGGGCTTTCGCCGATTAGATGTCCAAAGCGCAACTGCCCCAGACTCGCTCCCGCTTACAAAGTGGTAGTTGTCGACAAAAACAGCAACATCCACCGACTGTGCTTCTGATTGGCATTGAAAACCAGTTGGGTTCCCTCCACGATCTTGTAGATCCTAATCGACTTGTCCCTCCCCCCGCTAGTAATGCAGCGCTCATGAATAAGGGAATCCACGTTCATCGGCCCCTCCAGATGACCCAAAAGGGAATCCACGAAGGAAACACTATCCCCATCCACCAACCAGACCTTGACTGATCTGTCGAGGGAAGAGGAATAGAGGTGGATGTTCTCAGAGTCCATTCTGAAGGAGATGCCGGTGATTCCTTTCCGATGGGCGTCAATTCGTTTGATAAATTTGCCAGAAGCGGCATTCCAAAGGAAAATGCTCGTGCTGGAGCCGGCAGCGGCAACATAGTTGAGGTCGGAGCTTACAGCAACAGAGGTGAAGTTGGGGTATTTGTTGATAAATTCCTTTGGCACGAAAAAGGAATTAATTTTAAGTTTTTTTTCCAAATCAAACTGGACAACCGAAAGAGATTTCTTGGAAACTGAAAAGCAAAAGGGGCCCTGCACAGCGATGGAAGAGAGAGAGCCCTTTAGGTCAGCAGAGTTCAGCCTGGCTATAAATGCAGTGCTTCCAAATAAATTAGCAATTGTTGATTTGTAGTTGCGAGCGGAGAGCCGTGCGTCCTTTAGCAGGCGAGCAGCAACTAGCTCTCGATCAAGCGAACCAGCATCCACGTCGTCTTCGCTCTCCTCTTCTTTGATTTTCTTTGCACGGCCTTTGCTCATTTCGGGGTTTTTGTCGTCGTCGCTTTGCTCGCTATAACTCTCCGACTCCGACGAAGCCGCTTCTAACTTTTCGACAACAAGCCTGGGGCCAGGAGAAGGCCGTTTGTTTGCGGCCGGCTGCTTGGCGTCCTTTTGGTGCTGGCGAGCTGGTTTGCTTGGGAGCACCTTTTGAGAGGCCCGGGAAAAGAACGGGTCATTCATTTTTAATAAAAAATGAACTGCACGGCTGGGCCCAAGTGTGTTGTCCCGTTGGCCAGACAGAAAAAATTGTATGCCAGGCTATCCGAAATGTCCAGGCTCATCTTTGACGAAACGGTCCCGGTGGGCAGGAACGGACACCAATTCCTTTCTCGGCCATTAGAAATGTCAAGGACGCTTAGCCATTGGCCAGTAATTCCGAACGAGTTCCTCAAGCACACCAGACACACCTCAATAATTCCTATTGAGCCGTTAGTGAAGCCAAAAGAAATGCTGTCTGAGTTACATGAGAAGGTAAAAATCTCTCCTGGAGGCACTGAAGAGTCGCACGCGGAGCACAAGGAACTGGAATCCATCGATAAAGATCTATCTCTAAGCGAACAACTGACCCGTGCCATGAATTTATTGCCCGCCGAGCTCGACCGCACGTGGAGAGGGTACATTCGAGAGAGGAAAAGGGCGAAAAACAAGCTGCCACCGACTAGACAGCTGGGCGGGGCCAAGGGAAAGAAAAGGAAATAAATGTGTTGATGTATAGAGGAGCCCCAAGAGCCGATGAGACCTCGTTTATTGTCCTCCAAATCTGATCAGCGCGGAATTATGTAGGGTTAGGGTTACTCATCGAGCGGTACATAACAAAATGAAATGTACTCGTTGGCATAAAGACGGCAGTCTGCATCTCTGTGGACGGGACCCTGCCCCTTTGGTTAAAGCCACAGATCCAACTGCTTATTGCCGAAACCAGAAAATAATATCAAGTTTGTCAAAGTTAATAATCAAATGCCGACCTCTTCCACTGCTGTCGCAGCTGCACACGACCAAGGCAATGCCACGCGTCATCCGGCGGTGAATTGGGTTACTGGAGTATTTGTGCGGTAAGTATACAGAGACACCCAGCCATAGTACTGATCAGGGTTACCATGAATCGTAGGTGTGCTGGAGTAGAAATGATCGTGAAGGGCCTCAACATGCCAGCACATGCCATAGCCCCACGTCAATTATCTCTATCCAATATCGGTAACTGGAGACAAACACAAACTAAGGTAGGTCGCCAGTGCAGTAAGTATGGGCGCATTTCGTTTGTGAAAGAGTCCAGCCACCGGGATGCTGTATAAAAAGCCTGGATAAAAGGTGAACAGTTCACCATAAGCAGAAGGTTGAAGAGACGAAATACACCGGTGAACTGGTGTATCAACCACTTGTATCGGTTAAAAATCGAGATTAATTTGATAGATCTTGAACTGTATCCGTTGTTCGGATGTGTAGTGGATTGCAAAATAACGATTGGAGGATAAATTTACCAATGACCAGGACCAACCAGAGCTCGAAAGTGGGAATCCCTTTTTGTTGGGAAATGGGCAATTTAGTCGTAGTGTCAAATAGACTGCCTGTGAATATATCCAAAGAAGATGAAAAGTGGACTTACTGCACTCGATCTGGAAGCCTGGTTTCCATACTTACAGGTGCTAAGCGATCGACCCCGTTCAAGTGGATTGGCTATCTAGATGTAGACGTCCCACCAGAGGAGCAGACTGAAGTCAGGGAATTGCTGGAGCCGGAATGTCTGATCCCTGTGTTTCTTGAGAGAAAAACGGCGGACCTTTATTATGCCGACTTTGCCAATGGGGTGATTTGGCCTGCTTTTCATTACTACCCAGAAGCCATTCACTTTACTAAGGAAGCGTGGGACGCATATGTCGCAGTGAATAAAGCATTCGCTGCAACTGTTTGTGCTCATGCAAAGACAACCGATTTGGTCTGGGTGCATGACTATCACCTGATGCTACTACCAAAACTGATCAAAGAGCGTGTTGATGTGAATATTGGGTTCTTTTTGCATATATTGTTTCCACCCTGTGACGTGTACACGACACTTCCAGTTGCGCGTGTTTTACTGGAAAGCGTTTTGGCTTCCGATTTAATTGGATTCCATACGGTCGAGTACACCAGAAATTTTTTATGTTCAGCATCACAACTGTTTGGGTTGATTACTAAACCACAGTCCATTGTGATGGAAGACGGGAGAGAGGTCCGTGTTGACACTTTTCCCGTTGGCATTGACCCGGAAAAGTTTCACGTGGCTGTTTCGCAGCCCAGTGTGAAAAAGCTATACAAATCACTGAGAAAATCCTTTGGGTCCAAAAAACTCATCCTTGGGGTTGATCGCATGGATTACATCAAGGGAATCCCCCTCAAATTGCTTGCATATAAATCCATGCTAAAAAGCCACCCAGAGCTGGTAAACGACACGGTGCTACTTCAGATAGCCGTCCCGTCACGGGAAAGCGTTGCGGAGTACGAGGAGCTTGCACACAACTGCAACGAACTTGTGGGGCAGATCAACGGGACGGTTGGCACACTCTCCCATGTTCCAATCCATCTGTACCACAAAAGCGTTGACTTTGAAACTCTTGTAGCTCTATATTTATTGGCAGATGTTTGCGTGATATCTTCGATCAGGGATGGAATGAACCTGGTTGCCAGTGAGTTTGTTGCCAGCCAGTGCAAGGAAGATCCTGGGGTGCTGGTTCTCAGTGAGTTCACCGGGGTTTCTGCGTCTTTGAGCGGGGCAATCATAATTAACCCATGGAATATCGACGAAATGGCCAACTCAATGTACGTGGCCCTCCACATGGACCTAAAACAGAGGAAATCGTCATACGAGTCCATGATAAAATACGTAAGGAGCCATACATCCATGTACTGGGGGAATTCTTTCATCAAGGAGCTGGATCAAGTCGCGCGTTCTCGCGCCATTTTCAACACAGAAAAACTAGACAAGTCACTTGTGCGCTCTGGAAACACCCTCCTACTTATCTGGATAGACGGTTTGCTGGCCTCGCATAAGGAACTCGAACGTGAGCACATCAACGCCCTATTGCAAGGCTCTGGAAATTTTGCCCATTCTGTGTATTTGGTTAGCAATGCGTCGGAGGAACAATTAGGATCAAGGTTTGTTGGGGTGAACGTGGGTCTTATTGCAAAGAACGGTGCCTTTGTCAAAAAGATTTCTTCTGATGAGTGGGTGTCCTTGTATGAGCCTGTTTCTGTTGATTGGAAGACAATTGTTATGCCGTGGTTTGTCCATTACGTTGAGCGTACTCCTGGGGCTTTTGTGGAAGAAGAAGAAACCCGAGTGCTGTTTAACTACAAGGGAGTTGACCCGGAGTTCGGGCTATGGCAGGCGAATGACTTAATGGCTAACCTGGAACCCTCTGTTTCTCATCTTCCAATTAGGATGGCTCGGGGCCGGTTTTCGGTCGAATGCTACTTGGCTTCGGTTAGTATTACCTCGGCTATTGATCTTCTTGTTAAGAGTGGTGATTTCCAGAGCGTTTTGGTCGTTTCCCCCAACTTCGAAGAAGACCTGCTCTTATACTGTCATTCTTTGGAAAATTGCAAAACTATTGTGGTTGGCAAGTACAGGAAAACCAGAGCCGAATTTTTTATTGATACATTATCTGAACTTTTCGAATGACCAGTTCGTAACTCGATTACAAGAGATATGTCGCTTGGATAGGCTGGCCGAAGCTTTCCGGTCACCCTCTTATGCGTGTCTTGACAATGTTTACAGGGCCAGTTCGGAACTAAACAGTACATAAGGAAATCTTTTTATTTGAATAATAAATTGATCTCATCTTGAAGGCATAATAATGAAACTACACATAGATCTTTGTGGGTGGTGATCCAATGGCTACACGAATCTATTGGTGGATAACTCCATGCTCATACAACATATATGCAATGCGAATGGTGAATAAATATCTTAACGCAGGACCTACTGTCGCATTTCATTCGCCACAGTACTTTCTAGTTAAGAGAAAATAAAAATTGAATGTTGGATAAAATTCAAATTTGATCAAATGCATGACGAAGCGGTTTTCCCTTGCCCCACCAACTTGAACGTTAATGCACGTGTTGACGTAACGACATTATACGAGAACTTTGAGTATGGTTGTGCCAAAGATCCGACTGCTCCCTGTTTAGGCTATAGATCTAGGGCAGAGAACGGCCATCTTGGACAAGAATATGAATGGATTACGTACGAGTCAGTGCAGCATAAAAGATCATTGCTAGGTTCGTTTTTGGTTGCTTTGGCTGGCGGGTTAATTTATCCACAAGTTAAATTTCACAAGACCACTGGGTGGTGTCTCGGCATCTATTCAATTAACAGACCAGAATGGGTCCTTGCAGAACAATCATGCAACGCATATTCACTGATATCGATTGCATTGTACGACACGCTGGGAAAAGATTCCGTCAAATTCATTGTTAACCATGCAGATATTCCGGTTGTTATTACAAGTTCTGATAAAATAGTCAATCTGTTGGGGGTCGTTAAAGAATGCGAGCCATTGAAGTTAATTATTAGTATGGATGCATTAGAGGATCCTAAATTTGATGTATTGAAACAATGGGCAAAGGATAGAGATGTGTTGCTACTGGACTGGCCCGAGGTTTTCAAAATTGCACAAAAGTACTTGAGAGCGGCGATTCCCCCGACGGCGTCAGATGTTGCGTCAATATGTTATACGTCTGGAACTACAGGCGACCCGAAGGGGGCTATCCTGACACATTCTAACTACGTTTCTGCCATTCACACACTACTTTCTCTGGGTCTTCACATTGGCCGGGGAGAAAGCCACATTTCGTATCTCCCACTGGCCCATTGTTTTGAACGAGTCATCCAAGTTTGCGTTATCTTCTCTGGTGCTTGTATTGGCTTCTATAGTGGAGATATTCTCAATATCCTTGGCGACATTCAAAATCTCAGACCAACGCTCTTCATTAGCGTCCCAAGGCTTTTAAACAAAATTTATGCCACTGTCAAAGAGGCAACAATAGGAGCAGGCGGTATGAAGGGAGTTTTGTTTAGACAAGCATACTCTGCAAAGAGAGCACGCGTAGAGGCTGGTGGTGATTTTCGCCATGGGCTGTGGGACAGGCTCTTGTTCTCAAAGGTAGCTGGGAAGTTTGGTGGCAGGATAAAATATGTTGTTTCTGGATCTGCTCCCATCAATTACAAGGTGCTGCAGTTTCTAAGGATAGTCTTATCCGCCCATGTGTTTGAGGGCTACGGGACGACAGAGAGCTCAGCATGTGGAACTATTACCCATCCGCTTGATTCCCTGGAAGGCTCTGTGGGGGTTGCTTCTGTTGGGGGCGCGTTTAAGCTCGTTAGTGTGCCTGATCTCAATTATAAGACGTCAGACAAGCCATTTCCCAGGGGAGAAATTCTTTTGCGTGGGCCATATGTGTTCAGGGGGTATCATAAATCCCCAGAACAGACAGGAGAAGCACTCACAGAGGATGGATGGCTAATGACAGGAGATATTGGAACTGTCGATGCCAAAGGAAGGCTCTATGTTATTGATCGAAAGAAGCATGTTTTTAAACTAGCACAAGGCGAGTATATTGCGCCCGAGAAGTTGGAAAGAATCTACTTGGAATGCCCCGTTTTGTCACAAATATTTATAGATGGGGATTCAAAGTCTTCATTTCTCGTTGCTGTTGTAGTTTTGGATGAATCCAAGTCGGGCAGTGAATCGAAGAAGGAGGTTCTCAAACAACTGGAGGAAATAGCAAAGGTGCACAGGCTCTCTAGGTTTGAACACTTAAAGGATATTTATATTGAGAAGGAGCCCTTCTCGATTGAAAATAATCTGCTGACACCCACTCTAAAACTCAAGAGACACGAAGCAAAAAAGAGATATGCCACCCAGCTCCGGGAAATGTATAGCAGTCACAAAGATCTAGCCAAGCTTTAGCATTTCATTTATAGTAAATTAGTTTAGTATCCTGGCTGCGAGGTTATAAGTCAATAAAGCTTTACGGGTCTAAGAGCCAACACTTGAAGTGATTGCCGTCGCTAACAACGTGGCTTTGTGCGCTGATCGAACGGCTACCAGCAACATGTAAGGGTAAGGTCCACGGTTGGCTGGCTGTGTGGTGCTGTACTTGTTCCGGCGGTAAAAATATGGTCTGGGTGGTTCGATTCAACCCAACGGGTTTTTTATGTTCCACAAAGACACACCCCCGCCTGGACTATGCTCGCCCAGTTTGGATGCTTCGTCATTTGAAATACCCAGAGAATTCCAAAACATGGGAGACGATGGGGGCAGTGGGGCGTATCTTCTTTCTCTGATCAACCCTGTAGAATCCCTCGACCTCAACGAAACAGAAAACGCGGCTGATGCATTTGCTTCTGGGCCCGCGACCCTGGTTGATCCGTATGCTGGGATAATGACCAGCAGAGACTGTCTCCACATACAACGCATCCAGCTTACACCGATTATTGCTGTTCTCAAAAAAGTAGATGCCAGCGAGGATCTTCTGGTGAGCAAGTCGGGCGTGATCGAGTATCCAGACGATTATTTTGGAGACGATTTTTACTACGCCAAGTACATGTCCCGGACAGAAACAAAGACACCCCAGCCGACGGTTTCCATAGACATCTCGAGACACATCCGACACATTGTCCCGCATCTTCCAAAGTCTGCTGACAGGCGCACCAAGATCTCGGTGGAGGGTGCTCTTGGCACTATTTCGCTGAATTCTCTGCGGAAGCCAAAGCAAGCGATTCAGGCGGCGATGGCATCAACCCGCAATCCCGATGTTGAAGGCTACCTCTCGTCCCTTGCACTGGCGGAAAAGATTGCCGTTGCACTTCTGAACACGGACATAGACCCGACTGGGCGTGCATCCCTGGACGGATTTATGCAGGACAAGAACGAGTGGTTGCTTCTATCCTCGACTTACAAGGGAAGGAAATTGATACCGAGGCTGTTCCATTCGCTTCGTGTTGATCACGAGCACCAATTGGCATTTTACTCCCATCTTCTTTCTAATATGAAGAGCCTTCTCATGTACAGTGACGGGTTGTTTGTCGATCTGCTTCTTGGCCCCTTTCTCCGTTTACTCCCAGCCTCGTCTCTGGAGAGCTTCTTGTCGATCAGCAGGTCGATTGCATTTCAGGCCAAAATAGCGGAGCTACTTGATAGAAAGGAGGTGTTTATGACTCTTTGCGTTGTTTTCAACCACGCACAGCTCAACATCGGCTCGCTGCACGACCAATGGAGGGGGGTCTGTGAAGAGCTTTTCCTGGCCCTGAGCGGAAGCTTTTCTCTTTTGTTCGCCAGGGATTACCCCGAGGCTGACCTGTTCTATGCTTGGCAGTTTTTGGCGTTGCTTGCATCGAATACAGGCCTGGATAATTGCCGGTTGTTGCTGGCTGAGCTGAGACTGGTTATTATGCAAAGGATATACGAATCCGAAGAAAGCGTGCAGAATGTAAATCGACTGCTCCATGTCGTTGGCCTGGATGCCAGCCAGCTCATGCAGCATTAGCATCGAGCACCTGCAGCGGTACATCCAGGAGGAACAATGCGATCCCTTTGCAGGAATGGCTCTCGTTTATTCAGTAATTAGTTACAGACCAACAGGTTTACTGATTAAATGCTGATCTATACAATTGCATCGCAGGACATCAGTGGTGATTGCACGCATTTGCATAATTGAGCCTGCGCTGTAAAGTGAGCGGCCGAAGTAAACGCAACGTACGACAGGAGCAGCCCTGTTGCAAACAGCTGGTTGCAGTCCCACCCGTGCAAACTAGACATAGATCACATTCAGCTGCATTCTGGGCTCGTTCTTTCACATTCACAATGTGCGGGCCATGCTGCCCACTACTGGGTTCGCTTAAATACAGCCTTGCTGTGGACGAATGGTTGGCAGGCCCCGCCAGAACACGGAAACAAGGATGCTCAACGAAAGGTATTGGTGCAGGCCTTAAAGCCTTAGAACAAGGCAATACCGGGAACGGAGGGGCTATGTGGAAGACAATCCAAACGAGGGGGAAAGTGAACAGGTGGGTTTAGGGTTCCACGCAGGCACTCCAGTATGCAAGTCAGCACTTGTGCCTCGCCTTGGCAAATAGACCAGGGGCCAAAGTAAAAAGCGGCAATTGCAATTTTTGAATGCTCTCGCTCATCACTCGTCGCCTCTTTGCACGTGTGACCATCGTTACACCAACCATGGCCGAGTCAATCACCGAAGGCGTGTTGTCAAGCTGGGACAAAAGAGTCGGTGACTTTGTACGACGTGATGAACAGGTGGCCAGTATCGAGACTGACAAGATCACGCTGCCGGTCAATGCGCCTGAATCGGGCGTTCTCGAGAAAGTGCTGGTCGAACAAGGCGACACTGTAACTGTCGGATCGGATCTCTTTATTCTGGAGACAGACGCAGTGGACAATAAGAGTGAGCCGAAGCAGGAACAGGAGCGAACGCAGGAGCCAGAGCCTCCAAAACAAGAGCAGCCGCCCCCGACCAAAAAGGCCCCGGAGCCCCAACCCAAACCAACTCACATTCAAGAACCCAGGGACATCTCGCCTACTCTGACCAGTCGTTCAGAGTCCAGGAGGAAAATGACGCCCATACGACTTAGAATTGCACAGCGTCTCAAGGAGTCGCAGAATGTCGCCGCCTCCCTCACCACCTTCAACGAAATTGACATGTCGGCCCTGATGAATTTCAGAGCAGAATTCAAGGAGGAGGTCCAGAAGAGGCACAACATCAAACTGGGGTTCATGGGCGCGTTTGTGCTTGCGAGCTCTAAGGTTCTTAGAGAAATACCAATGATAAACTCCAGGATTGAAGACAAGGAGATTATCGAGCCAAATTACGTCGATATTTCCGTTGCTGTTTCCACTCCAAAGGGACTGGTTACCCCCGTCCTCAGGAACTCCGACAGGATGAGCCTAGTTGAAATAGAAACAACCCTTTTCCAGTTGGCAGAAAAGGCAAAGAATAACCAAATCACTCAGCCTGACCTTGAAGGCGGAACATTCACAATCTCAAATGGGGGTGTTTTCGGTTCAATGAGCGGCACGCCAATTATAAACACGCCTCAATCTGCAATCCTCGGTATGCATGCAATCAAGGACCGAGCAGTCGTTGTTGACGGCCAGATTGCCATCAGACCAATGATGAATGTAGCCCTGACTTATGATCATCGAATTGTGGACGGAAAAGAAGCGGTAACGTTTCTAGTCCGCCTTAAGCAACTACTAGAAGACCCGCGTAGACTTCTATTGGATATCTAATTGTTTTAGATTAAAGTAACTTAGAAGATGCCCCACTTACTGCAATAGCACGATGCCAGAGAGCTAGCCTGCGATCCGCTGCAGTGATAACAAGATTGTAAATGTCTTCTGCTAGAAAGGAGTATGTAGCGACTAAATGTTGATGTATAGAGAAGCCAAGAGAGCCGAAGAGACCTCGCTTATTGTATGCCTAAAACTGATCAGTGCGGAATTAGATAGGGTTAGGGTTGCTCTCAGAGCAGTCCATAACACTAAGGATAAAGTCTAGAGCATGCTAAGCAATGCATTTTCCAAAAAGGACAAAGATTGTTCTTTTTGGCGGACTGGCAAAAGTTAAAGCTGCGATAAGGAAGTGCGTCCCGAGAACAGAGGGAAGGCATTATATAAATCGAACATGGAAGGATGCTTTAGCTAATAAGAGATAAACAGATCAATTCATTCATGGTTGCATCAGCCATGAACCAAGCGCACAATGCCTAGTGTCCCGAGGCTCCACTCAACGACCAGAGTTAAAGCAACCTTTGGATCATGCCATAGATCCCATATACAGAGCTGAAGATTGCCATTTCATTATCTGTCAAAAGCTTTCCTCGGGATGGTGTACTTTCGGATCGAGTCGGTTCTCTCCTGCGTGCAAAGCTGAATCAAAGGAAGTACAGATAGCACTGAGAGCACTCCATATGGCTCTGCGTGAGCCAGATGTAGGACGACAATAGAGGGTCTCACCGACCTTCGGCTCTTCTTACAGTAACACTATTATTGTGAGCCTAGGGTCGTTTACGTATTAACCTTCATTGTTAGTTAGCGGAAATCGTTGTTGTAAGCAATTGGTTGATTTGGTCTTGGAGGCTATTCATCAAAATGATTACATGCGGACGGGATTTGATGTTAAACTCCCTAAAAAGGTGATCAAATTCTCTAAGCATCAAAACTCTTTTAGCCAGTTTCACACGGTGCTGATCAAGCTGGTGGAATGGAAAGACTGGAATGTCCTTATAATGCGCCAATAGCCAGACCAATGATTCCTGGGCGATCTGCAGAACGCCAATCTCAGTTATTTTGGCCCAGAGGCCGGGGTTGCAAACAAATTCTGTTTGATCTCTTAGAATGGCTCGATATTCAGGCGTGATTTTCTCCATGTCCCTCCTAAATTGGCTTGCCTTGAGTTGGTTCAAGTTCAAAAGGTCCGGAGCATACAACTCTCCTTCAAAGTCCGCCAACACTTTTTCATTTAATATTCGAATATCTCGGGCGATTTCTCGTACGGTGGAGCTGTAGAATTTTAACACCGAGTGAAAGGTACACAACTGCGCTAGGTCGAGAGCTGTTTCAGTTTCCTTTGGATGTTGTGTGCTGTTGCGTAGCCCAAGAATAACGGCCAAGAGCATCCATATATTCATCGTAATTAAAATGAAATTATATAATTAATGGACCGAACAAATGATATTCCTGATAATGCGGTTGTCAACTCCAATCCGATAATTAATACCTCACCTAACTTGTTAATTTAATGGTAAATATGCCACATCCATGCTTAGTTGATTAAATTATGACTGTAGTGAACGAAAAGGACTACGGAGGAAACCCTCTGCAGTTGCCCACCGTGGTACTGATTGCACCGTTTCACCTTGCTTTGGAGATGAGGCGGGGAACGGACAGACCGAGATTCCTGATTAACCTAACCGAGAACCATGGGCACCAGGACCTGCCACAGCACTACTCGGCCAAAGTACTAGAACCTCGTCGATCCCTGACCATCGGACGGTAGAGGATCAGATCAATGGATATGCTTCCATCAAAAAGCCGACTACTACAGACATCTGGCGGGCCCAATTGGCATTAAGTCCAGATGTAAAAGGGTATTTATTAATTGCTCACAAAACAGTATACGTGCTTAAAGGTATCGGACTTGAACTTCCAATAGGATGTGGTGGTTTGCAGGGTCGTTACGCTGGCGTTATGGTGCGACTTAGCAGAGCTAAAAATAAAAATGTCCAATTCGTTTGTGCAACCGACCAATCGATGAGGCCTAGCAATAAGGTCAAAGCAACTGGTGTGCGATCTATGCGTGTGCCCATACGCTTGCTCAATGCTGGGTTATACTTCGAGCCCTGTTTATGTGTGGATGAACTTGTATCTTCCTACCAGTCCTTTGTGCATGAATTTCGATTCTACCTAGACTCTGCCCTCGACAGTTTTTTTGTCACGGTCGGCGAGGCAGATGGCATCGCGTCTATTCTGGTCGCAGGATTTCCGGTGGAAGCCTTGGCTGTGATACCATCGACCTATAGCCAATTTCCGGTCTGCAAAGCCGAGACCAAGGTGGTTAAGGCAATTGGTCCTCCCCCTGAGCAATCTGATGCCAAACTCCTATACCAGAACCGCAGGACTGATTTCTTTACTTGCGGGCCGGGCGTTCATGTCCAAAACAAGGGGGGAGCTACTGCATTACCTCCGCTCACGGTGTTGATTCATCTGCCTCTTCCTCGACTTTGTTCTATTACAAGGATAGATCAATTGCGGGAAACATCCAGGTATCCAGAACGGGCATTGTGCCCTGCCATCAAGAGCCGCTGATGCTCGATTATTCGTTGGTTGAGATGCAAGATTCAAAAGCTCGTCTCTTTACATCCTACTTGGACTTGATGAACATTTCCACACGGAGGTGTGCATTCCACCACCGAGACAAATTCCTCTTTTCGTCTTTTTTGCCAATGAACCACAAGAAGCCTTTTTAGCAACAGATTGGAGGTGTTTGTCTCTTGTAAAGTTTGAAGAAGAGGATCGGAGCACATTTGAGCTTGGGTTCATCTCCGCTACCGAGGGGTATCCGCTTGTTGTCGATGGGGACTCGGGAGGAGCGGTTGTCCGGAAATCAGATGGAGCCTTGGTCGGGATAGTGATGGGGTATGTTGCCTACGGAACACAGCTTGTGTTCGTGTCAGGAATGGGCCCAATCGTAGAAGACCTCGCCGCAAGCTATGGGATTGGGCTGGATCTCAGTGCAATCAGAGAATAAAGCGGCACTTTGCATGCAATGCATCAACGTCCCTCGTGTACTTGTGTCTTTAATGGAGTAATTTATAGTGATTTGTCGTTGGCGTGTGCCCGCACAACCGCGCCAATGCGCTCCGACCTGTTCGATGCGACAGGGACGGCCACACTCGCCTGGCTGCACATAGCCAAGGCCTGCTGCAGCACAGAACACACCTGGTTGTCCACGCCCTGTGTCCGCCAGCACGCCAAAAGGGCGACAAGCTCCGTCACGCACGGGTTGTCCCGGATAGAGCTCTCCTTCTTCAGTCTAATCGACCGCAGGTTCAGAGCGTAATTATGCGGCTTCATGCTCGAGAATTAAAAACCTTTAATAAGTCACGCCACCGAGGCTGTCTTCCACTCAGAGTGCGACGGCACCCAGTCCCCGTTGTGGACAAAATGCACCCTCATGTGCTCGCTGTACTCCAGCCCAAAGAGCAGCTTCGGTGTGATCAGGAAGTACTGGGACGCCTGGTCCTGGGACGCAAAACGCACCATCAGATTATGAACAAGCCGCTCGTTCTTCGGATCCATGCCCTGGTTGATCTCATCAACCACCCGAAACGGATACCTCGACATCTGCTGCAGAGCAAGGAGGTAAAGGATCGTCGAGAGGGAACGCTCTCCCCCGCTTTGTCGCTCGGAATCGAGCAGGTGCAGCCGCTCCCCCTCTCGAAACCTGACGAAGATGTGGATCCCCCACATGTCAAAGTCGTTTCCAACCCTCTCGAGATGCACCTCCCCCACAGAGTTGATGTGTTTAAAGTAAGCGGAGAAGTTCTCGTTGATTGCAGCAACAAGTCCGCTGACCCTGGGCTCCCATTCGGAGCGGAGGGCACACATGTCCCTGGCCAGACTCGACTTCGCCTCAAGCATGGACTCGACCCTTTTCTTCAGCCCGGCTATCTCGACCTGTCTCTTCTCGTATTCGTCCACAACCCTGGAGCTAATGCTGGTGGAGACATTTGCGAGCGCCTCCTCCGAGGCCAAGAGATCGTCCAGCTCCGCCAGCGTGCCTGGGAGCTCAGCAAACCGCGTCTTTGTGTCCTCCGTCAATGGGTTTTTCTTGGCCTTCTCCAACAGCTCCTTTGCCTTCAGTCGGTCCTGCCTAAGAGCCTCTTCGGCCGCCACCAGCCCCGACCTCAAGTCTTCCAGCGAGTCCTCAAACTGTCTAAACTCGGTCTTTGCGGCTGCCAGGCCCGCTTCGAGATCCCGCACCTCGGCGGACAGCCCGCGGTGCTCCTCGACCGCAACCCGAACGGCCGTCGATGCCTCGCCCAGCTTCTCAGCAGCACCAGCCACGGCCAGAAAGGAGCCGAGCAGACCCCTCCTGAGCTCCTGCTCGCGCTCTCTGAACGAGGCGTCGCTGGAAAGCTGGCCCAGCTCCCGGACCTTCAGGTCCCTCATCCTGGCCAGGTTCCTGAACTGATCCAGCTCAAGGAGGGCCGTGCGCTTCCTCCCGCTCAGCTCCCTCCAGCTCCCATTGACCCGCTCCAAGCTGGACCTGAGCCGCTGCTCCTGGATGACAAGCTCCTTGGTGCTCCTTTCGTTGGACAGCAGGGCGCCCCTCGACTCCTGTATGGTGCCCTGCAGGCTCCTCACCAGGGACGGGTTGGTGGACTGGACCAGGAGCCTGGGCGGCTTTAGGGGCCGAGAGGACACAGAGACCAGCTCCCCCCTCGCGCTTCTCTTGATCTCGAACACCTGCGAGTCGGCAAAGTACTTGGTGATCTCCAGACAGCCATCCACCCGCCGGTAGTCAAGCCTCTGCAGAGAGACGGGGTTCGTGTGTATCCGGAACGACTCGCAGAGGGCCGCGACCACCAGGTCCGGTGCCTGGACCACCTCGTTCAGGTAGCACTCAAACCCAAGCTCCCTCAGCCTGTCGCTGCCAAGGGGGTTTCTGTACCGGTCCAGGGCGTGTCTTTGGCAGATGGCGTTGACCCGGAGGCCCCTGTGGTCGCTGACGTTCCGCAAAAAGTGGTCCCAGTCGCCGTCGTCCGAGAATACAAAGCTGGCCATCGCCTGGCGGGACAGGCTGTTCTCGACCACCGCCGCATACTCGGGCTTCTTCACGTGGATGTCCAGGAGGATTGGCTCGTGTGCCTGGCCCCTGAACTGGCCCCTGTTCTGCTGGAACCACTCGTAGGCTGCGTACGTGTCCGGGTCGAACGACCGGAGCATCTTCAGCCGCTCGTTCTTCACGTTTTCCAGCAGCGAAAGCCGCTCGTTGAGCTCGTTTATGCGACGCTGGTGCATCCGGCCCTCGTTTTCAATCTCGCCCCTCCGCAGGGAGAGCTTATCGATCTCGGCCTCCAGAGCGCCCCTTTCGGCCTGGACCTGGCCCAGCTCAGACTCGATGGACGAGACGCCCGCGGGCTGCGGGGGGGTTTTCATTTTCTGATCGATCCGGGTAATGTCGCTCTGCAGCTCCAGAATGGCCTGCTTCACGTTCTTCTCTCTCTCCAGCAGGCTCGACAGGCTCCTCAAGGCATCCTTGCTTTGCCTCGCCGTTGAGGCGAGCTGGTCCTTTTCGTTCGACAGCCGAGAAACGCGATCGTTCACCTGCCCAACGCTGCTTGAGAGCGACTTTGTCGCCCTCTTCAGAGCAAGCTCAAGCCCGTCGATCCTCTCCTTGACCGGGGCGGTGGCTTGCATGGCCGCCTCGAGCGACGACCTGAGCTGCTCTCTCTTCTCCTTGGACGCCAAGAACCGGTCTCTGGCCATGTTGTACTCCAGCCACGGCCGCTTGCTCTTGATCAGCCCGATCTTCACATAAAGCCTCGCTTGCTCGTGGAACTTCGTGACCTGCTCGCTGAGGGACTCGTTTAGGCTCTCGAGCTGCCTCAGATGGGCGTCTTGTTCGTCCAGCTCTCGCACAAGCTGTTTCTCGGATGCCCTGAGCCTGATCAGCTCGCGCTGCTGTTCGAGTGTCTCTGGCTCGGACGCCGCTCCCTGGGTGGCCGCCAGGAGCTCCACCGGGGACAGCTTGGCGAACTCGGACACCTTGTCCTGGGGCAGGCACTGGCAGAGATTGCCGAGTTGAATGTTCAGGCCCCGGACCAGGGTGTCGATCACCTCCTTGGTGCACCGCTGCCCGTCCAGGAACCATTCCGACAGGTTGCTCTTGGCACCGAAGACCCGTCGGACGCGTCGGACGGGCGCATTGGGGAGCAGCCTTCCATGCTCATCAACCGACGTTCCCCTGGGCCGTGCCTTGAGATGGATCTCGACCATGGCCCTTTCCTTGCCGAACTTCACGAACTGGGAGATATTTGATGCCCTCCCAAGGATGCTGGTGGGAAATCCAAGCCCGATGGCGACCGCGGAGACTATCGAGCTCTTGCCAGATCCATTGGGCCCAAGCAGCATGTTGAGTCTTGGGCCGGGCGCAAACTCGCAATAGTCGTACGTCACAAAGTCTTTCAGCCGGATGAAGAGGATGCTGCCGTCGAGGTACTCGTCTGGGCCCTGTTGGGATTCACCCGCCAACATCGAGAATGCACCTAGCCAAAGTTTTGCACTTTGCGTGTGAATGGTGTTGCCTTTTGATGCAAATGTACTGTGGTCTGTTTTGCTTTGTGGTCCCTATCCTTTTGGTTTATTCATGCGCGGTACTGCCTGGCATATTTCGTCCGCGTGATCACGGCACCAGCCTTTGCATACTTTCTGTTTATAGCAGTACTGACTAGTTTAATGGTAAATATGCCGAGCTGCAGTTGCGTAGATCTATGGATCATAATAGTGCGTGGACATCAAAGTCTATCTAGGAATAGATGAAATTCTCCTGATGAGAATTGGGGTAGGGCACGCTGTAGCAAGGTTGTATTGTTTAGGCAATGGCCCAATACGTCTATTCCTTGCTCGGAAAAGAGGACAGCAGGTCATTGTTCCAGTTTTATAATCGGATGACTTCCGGGTTCTTTGGCGCGCTTTATAGGTCATATTGACGCATTGGCAAAATATCCGTGATCTGACCAAGAGCGGCTATAGTCTCAATAAGTGGATTTAATGTTGGTTATTAAATATCTGAAAGGAGTTGGTCATAAAGCGACGACAAATATCGTGTAGAGGTGACTTCACAAGGACCTCACTTGCGAGTTGTGCAGAAGAAGCAGTCGGGGTGAGAGCATCGGCAACCCTCAGCTCTGAAACAAGCTGTGCGTGATGTTCAATGGCTGTAATTATGTCCTTGAGAGACTTGGAGAGATCTACATTTTTGGTGGCTTTAGAAATGCCACGCAACTTGTGTGACAATGCACGGAATACTTCGCATGAATAAACCTTTAGGCAGCTCATCAAAAGAATCTCGCTGAACAGCGCCAACACTTGCGCAAGTGCTTCTTTGGCGTACCACGCAGTGTTTGATTGGTCTATCGGCACTTTTAGGGTGTTCGCCCAGTCAACGTGATTGTTAACGGACTTTGAAGGCACAAATGTCTTGGTGGCCAGGTGACGAAGCATCTCCAACAATGCTCGGTACACGAAGGTCCCTTCCGAATTCATCGAAAACATCATCTGGTTTGCTATCCTGATCACGCGGAAGGCAAATGGCCAGTTTCTTGGGTGCCTTAGTTGAACCAAAAGCCCGTTGCATATCTGCAATAGCGGCAACGATAGCAGCGACATGTTCCCTTTTTTCTTGGCGGTTGCCTCGGCCCAAGTGTCGATTGCGTGGAGCACCTGCCAGGTAAGAACTTTCTTGACCGTTTTGTGGTCATTCAGTTGCAAAGCCATGCTTCTTATGCTGAGAAATGCTATTCTATACACTAGCGTCTCGTCTGCCTGGACCAAAAGAGAAATCAGCTGGCTCTTGAGGACATTTATGGTTTCGTTCTTACGTGAGGAGACAAGGACAAGAGACTGGCAAAATGAGTTCCATGCGCTCTTCAACACCCTCTCCTGGTCCATGTTGAGGAGAAGTTCCAAGTTTGCGAAACACGCACCATTCACCTCTTCATCGCTTGAGAGCAAAGACCACCTGCTGCTTAGCGCTTTAATCAGCAAGCTCCGAAGTTGGGGAAAGCCATTTAGCGCACCGAAAAAGCCATCCAACATCTCAAGAAGATTAACCAAAACAGGGCTAGACGGCAAATTGGCTATTGCACTGCATAGGGAATTTGTGAACTTCTTGAGGACACTAGGAAAAGAACAACACTCTTGATCTCTGAACATTTCAAAGAGAGACCCATAGAAAGAGATTTCTGTTTCTGCATCGACGAATGTGAGGCCCTTTTCGACGTGAGAAAACAAGTCGACTAACTTTTTAAATTTTTCGTCGTACTTCAAGCCATTCAGAAGCTGCAAGTGGTCAGGGGTCAGGGACGATTTTTCCTCTTGTCCGCCGTCCTCTTCCACAGAAGAAGGGTATGCGATACCGCCGTATTCATCCTCATCGCTTATTTCCTCGGATAAAAATTCCATAACAGAGCCCTCGGACCCGTCACTGTCTATATCGCCAATATCGCTAGCCCCAGACAGATTAAACTCGTCTTCGTCATCCTCAAGTTCCGGGAGTATTTTTTCCTTTGGACCACGATTGATCCCTGGAACGCTTGGGTCTCGTGCGAGGCCGGCATTCCTCGATTTTTTGGGCCTCATCAAAAATAAAAAGAAATGGTCTCGACCCTCTCATCATCGTCGAGCGCTGAATTCAGCGACGAGGAGAAAATGGAGGTGGCGCAGCCCCACACATCTGAAGAGGAGGCAATAGCCAACGAAGATGCCTTTAGGTTGACACAGCCACGCATCCGATTGCGCGTAAGTTCGGGCTCGACAACTCTCGAGGCCGCTCTCCGCAGGGCGTTGGATGCGCTTTGCGTAAGAGACGAGTACGGTTTCTTCCAGACCCCCGTGGACCTCGTCGCCGTTCCTGATTACTCTTCGATCATCTCAAAACCAATGGATTTCAGCGTCATGAAGTCAAAGCTTGGCGAGTACCAATCCTTTGACGATCTTCTTGAAGACTTCGAGCTTATCTGTACAAATGCGATGACTTACAATGCATCAGCAACAATATACTACAAGAGTGCGCAGAAGCTGCTCCACTACGGCCGGCGGTTTATACGGAAAGAGGCTGTCAGGTTTGCAAGCAACCGCGAGGAGGGCGGCCGCATGAAAAAGTCAAAGCGACGCCACCCCAATGCCGTTCTGACCGTTGAGGAACGAAGGCTCCTTGAATCCAAGATCGCGCTTTTCCGAAGGACGACAGACGGCAACTGGTTATTCTCATCAAGGAACAGGATGCCCGTTGACCAGTTCTACAACGCAGACGGATCGTTAAACATCGTTGGAAACGACGTCAGGGAAATGCTGCTCAATCCCCTCTTCGACGCCAGCCTTGCGATTGACCAGTCGATCGGCGCGAGCCAAGCGCACATAGTCAACCCAACGCAGTCGCTTGTGCCCCAGCACCACTTTCCCTTCTACGACAGCAACGGATATTTGGTCGATGACTTCGAGTCAAGTGCCCTGGCACTAATCTACGGCGACCCAAAGGGGAGGGAATTTGTGAACAGCTTGGAGTCTTTTGGCGCCACCACCTTGGCGAACGACGTGACAGCTGGTGGCTATGCCATTTTGCAGGAGCTGAAGGCCTTTGCCGCAACGGAGATGGAAGCCGGGTCGACTGCCCTGGACCTCCAACTTGGCGAGCTCTCGCGTGATCTCCTAGAGCTACTGCAAATGCAACAGGTTCGACTGCTGCAGGGCAAAACCACAGTCCCAACGCTCGAAGAGAAGCGGGTTTTGAGCGAGTGCAAGAACAAAATCGCCGCGCTTGCAAGGCAGGCCTTTCCACGTGATTACGTCAGCCGCCCAGCCGTTCGTGGCGCGCTTGATGTCATCGCAGAGGAACAGCATCCGCCGCCGTTTTCCGGCACGATGAATGTCTCAGCCGGACCAGCCGCGTCTTCCAGCAGTGCACAGCGCCCAACCGCCTCTAACGACATTTTAAGCGGCTCCATTCGACGTATGTAGACAATAAACATTTAATACCAGCCAACAACCCAGCTAGGCCAAGGGGTTCAGTACCGAGTACAGCGGTGGGCGTGGGACGCTGTACTTGTATCCAATAAAGATGATAAAGGGAAGCCACCCATAGTGCAGCAGCACCTTGCCTGCCGAGACTAGACGGTTGAGCATTGAGAATTAAAAAATGGTGTTCCCGACCGGTGTACGAGTCACCTGGGGGAGTGGGCATAGATCCCAAGCGCGGGCGAACGCCCCAATGGACATCGCTTATCCAGAGCCTGCCCGTACCCCTTTTGGTGGCTCAGCAGGAACGTCAGATCCCACCACCCAGCGAACCTGCGTGGCCATTGGGTTTATTGGATCGTGGAAAACAATGGAACTCTCGCCCATGGGTTTACTCGCCCGCAAACATCTCCTTCTTGCCGGGGCAGTCTGCAACTTTCCTAAAGATGCATAATTCAAAAAACAGACCGTCTAGAAGGGGAGCTATCGAGGAACGGGAATAGCTGAAGGTTATCACCTACTTGACCAGAGTAGACCATGAGGCACGTGTAGAGGCCCAGAAGACTAGGAATAATTTGTGCAGGCTGACTTGGACCCCAAGCATGAATACAGAACCGCCTTTCTTTGGGAAGGTGGTTAACAATCAGTGGTATATGATCTAATGTTGTCCAGCCCAAGATATGCTAACACCTGTTTGCTCCATGCCCGCCCATCTGTTAGGGTAACCGAGACGATTGTCCTATCTTCCGCACTTAGCGTTACCGGTTATTGGCTTTTTTATCTTGTGACCGACCAATCACGCTTCAAAGACAATCTAGCCAATTATTGTCGCGTATTTTTCCAAAATGAAATACAAATTACTGGTAAATACAGGGTTACTCTTGTTTGTGCTAGCCGGCATCTCAGTTTCTTTCTTTAAACACAAAGTTCAGCCTTAGACATAGCAGTCCAATATTCGAAGAATCCAATACCTTCGTTTGAACTGACGCAAAAACAAGCGGAAGAAGTATCCTCCTTCCGAATAGTGACGACCACAAGAATAGGTTTGACGACTATATATTTCATTGTGATTTTCGCACCATTCATGAGTTTGAAATCAAACGGTCAAAGTACTTTAACATATATTGTCCCAGTGCTTATGTTGCTCGCAGGCATTATTGAGGCGGCCATCGATATACCGATGCGAATGAGGAATTTGAAAAAGGGAGAATTCATAAGCTATGAAGATGCAAGCAAAGCGCCAAGGAAGACCATCACCAATCCAGCTGTTTATCCACGTCCCGATCCCTCCCCATCGCGTTTGGTGGGTGGTGGTGGTTGGATATTCCGTATCGTTGATCCGGATTATGCAATTGAATCCCTCGAGTTCAAAGTAGCAGCGACTATACAGCCATTCTTTGGATCCAAAGAGTCATTGATTGCTATTCTTTCAGCAAAAGAATCTGCGAAACCTTACCTAAACGTGTCTGAAAAATCGGAACTTAATCTCCACGATTACATAAAAAGCCTCCATGGAACAGCGCTTGAGAGCGCGTTAAAAGACCGCATTCGACTTGAAGAAGAAAGAATCAGCAATATCGAGGTCAAGCTAAATCTCATTGATGCTATCCTCTCGGGTAAGCTTGAACTCCCAGACGATGTGGATAGTGAATTTGTTATGGCTGATCTCGTAGCTGCCAAGGACCTTTATCTTTCAACCGTACAAAATCACAAGAAAGCGACTGAATTAGCGAAACATGCGCTAACTGAACCGAGGTAAAACTAATACGAATGCACCCACATACCAAACATGATAATTAAATCCATTAAGCCATCGACATAGGGCAAGACAGTCTGAAAAGGACCTTGGCAAAGCTCGATCACCGTAGGTTCTATCTCAGGCAGACCGGGATATCATGTTTTTATTTGTCGCTCCAAATGGCTAGTCGAGCCATTTTCAAAGACTCCAAGGCGGACTGCCTGGTCCACCCAAAATGTCCAATCGACTGCTACAGAGAGGAGCTATCCGATTATCTTCGTGGCCTTGGGGATGGCCAGCTGCCGTGGCACCGGATGATCCATTACGCAACGGATTCCCCGCCCCTCTCGTCCCTGGTTTCAATTGTAACCCAACACCCCCAGCTATTCGATGCCATTGCCTCCAAGCAGAAGCAAACCATCTCCGTAGAGCCAACCGCCAACGATACCTTGGCGTCGGTCGACTGGGGAGATCTGTTTGCTGATCCGGAGCTGGAACTACCAGACTCCACTGTCTTCTCGCTCGAGTGGCTCACGGGTGCCGTTGCGTACAACGGCACCCTACTTGCCTACGAAGTTCCGGCACAGGAGCCCGCGGTCAACAAAATGCAGTCCATCAGCGGCACCAGAGCCGCTGATTCGACCCCGCGTTCGGATCTCGACATCCTGATCGATTCCCTGGCCGCAGATCCGAAATCAATAGCAGTCCTCTCTCTGATGCCAACAAAACCATCGGCCACCAAGAAGACCGGCTGGGCCATTCAGGTCGCCCCGTCGTTCAGCCCCAGTCTGGGGTATGTCCCCGACTTCCCGTTTTCTCTCGATCTGTTCCAGCTGCAGGCGCTCTATTACCTCGATCGGAACTGCTCTGTGTTTGTGGCTGCCCACACCTCTGCGGGAAAGACCGTCGTTGCCGAGCACGCAATCCAGAGGAGCATTGGAACGATGTCGCGGATAATCTACACGAGCCCCATCAAGGCCCTCTCAAACCAAAAATTCAGAGACCTGAGCCTCCGGTTCGGCCACAAGAGCGTGGGGCTTCTGACGGGAGACATGCAGGTCAGGCCAGATGCCTTCCTCCTTGTAATGACCACAGAGATCCTGCGAAGCATGCTGCTCAAACAATCCCCGTTGCTGAGCGACGTTGTCTGTGTCATCTTCGACGAGGTGCACTATCTCAACGACGCAGAGCGCGGTGTCGTTTGGGAAGAGGTCCTGATCCTCCTGGGGGCCCATGTCCAGCTGGTCTTGCTGAGCGCCACGCTTCCGAACTGCCTTGAGCTGGCCGACTGGCTCGGGCGGCTGCGAGAACAGCAGCTCTACGTGGTGACAACCACATACAGGCCGGTTCCTCTCGAGCACTACCTGTTTGTGGGCAAGAAGATGTTCAGGGTGGTTGACTCCAGGGGCTGCTACCTCGCGAGCGGATACCAAGGCGCAAAGAGCGGGCATGATTCGAAGCCATTGAGTGTCAGCGGCATTGTGTCGTTCCTGAAGAAAGAGGAGCTGCTCCCAACCATCCTCTTTGTCTTCAGCCGCAGGAAGTGCGAACTGGCGCTGGACAGCCTCAAGAGCCTCAATCTGCTTACCAACGTCGAGTCCGCCTTTGTGGAAAGGTTCGTCAGTGCGAGGGTGCTGCCCAAGCTGGGCGAGGACACGAACTTGCCGCAGGTGGTGCGTGTGCTTGGGTCTCTGAGGCGGGGCATATGCACCCACCATTCTGGGCTGCTGCCTGTGCTGAAGGAGGCGGTCGAGATGATGTTCAGCCAGAACCTGTGCCGTGTTCTGATCGCCACCGAAACATTTGCCATGGGCGTGAACATGCCGGCCAAGAGTGTCTTCTTCCTGGACACGAGCAAGCCTGATGGTGGCGGGAGGTTCAGGAGCCTGCTCCCTGGTGAATATGTGCAGATGGCCGGACGTGCTGGGCGGCGTGGCCTGGACGCACGCGGGGTGGTGTTGATCGCCGTGGGCGAGAAGTTCCCAAACGAAGAGACTCTCAAGGGCATTATTACCGGGAAGCTACGGAAGCTGGAGTCCCAGTTCAGATTGACATACTCAACGATCCTCCACTTTGTCAGGCGCCAGTTCTCGATCGAGATCTGCGACCTGATGAGGAACTCGTTTTTCGAGAACGAGGCGCAGCGAAGACTGCCGGAGCGGTTTGCCCAGCTCCAACTCGAAGAGCAGAAGTTCAAACGAGAATTCGCATGCCCGGTCTGCCTGGGCGACATCCACGACTACTATGAATTGGTGATTGGCATTAAGCGATACCTGCCCCAATTGGTTGAACTGCTGCCGCGGTCCTGGCGGGATGCGTCGCTCTGCCCCGGCAGGGTGATGCTTACGTGGCAGCTGAGAGTGGCCGTCCTCCTAACCAATGGGACTAGCCGCAGACTTCCTGTTCTCCTTCTCCCGACAGCCTCATCGTCCACCTCTGTCCTTTTGTCGTCGAGCAAACTCTCTCATCTGGCCTTGTCTGAGCCAAGCATCTCCTCGTTTGGGTCGCTTGGGGTTTTGAGCATCGACGAGATTGCGGTCTTGAGCGACGTGGTGGTTAAAATACCCACCCAGTTGGACCTGAGGAAATCTGACCTGAATGTGAATGCTTTGGTTGATCTTGGTTTGAAAGTTATGCGCAGCATAAGCCCGAGCTGGAAACCAATAGCCCTCCCAAGGCGGCTGAGCTACGAGATTGTACTTCTGAATCAAGACCATGAGAAGCAGCTGCGGGAGCTGGATTCCACACACTTCAACTGCTTGGCGTGTCCCTTGGCACACGACCACTTTTTGGAGTTTGTTAAGGAACAACAGACGCTGACCAAGCTGGCTGAGCTTAGGAGGAGTGTAAGTGAAGATAATCTGTCGATGTTCCCAGAGTATCAAAGCCGGTTGGAGACCCTCAAACACCTCGGATTTGTGGACAACCAGGGACTGGTGACGCTCAAGGGACGGGTGGCGTGTGAGATTCAGAACAGCGATGAGATCTTATTGACCGAGCTGTTGCTTTCTCACTTCTTCCGAAACCTAGACCCGGAGGATGCAATAGCATTGTTGAGCGCCTTTGTCTTTCAGGAACGGCGAGAAGATGAAATCGAGCAGGTCCCGGGCCACCTCAAGGTTCATGCGCAAAGAATGATCGATGAGGCGATGCGCCTCGAGTCTGTACAACTGGAATTTGGGCTCGGTCAGGATATCGCCCATTCAAATCTGGACAAACTGCATTTTGGGCTGGTCGCTGCCGTGAACGCTTGGGCTAGGGGCTGTAGTTTCGCCGACATCACTGCATTGACCGAGGTGCAAGAGGGAATGATTGTCCGAACGGTACTTAGATTAGATGAGGCCTGTAGGGATGTTAGGAACGCTGCTCGGATTATGGGGGACGTAATGCTCCAAGAGAAGATGGCACGTGCGTCTTTGATGATCAAGCGCGACGTTTGTTTTATTTCTAGTCTCTATTTGGGCGATAATAACTAGAACTTTGTATTGACCAGTGCGAATCAATGCGAGGCCTTGATCAAGAATGTAATACAAGCTCTAATTTAACGAATGTTGGCGAATCTTCGATTTTCTGCGAAGATTTGCCATGTTTTGCACTGGAGTTTCCATTTAATCGGGTGGGTTGGGGGTGGGGGTAGTTATACGAACCGGTTGTTTTGCCGCGTGGTCAATTCGTTGCTGAAACGTGGAAATGTCCTCTATGTCCGGCTGAGATTTGGCTCGTTCTCTTTTCCGTCGATCTATGTCTTTTTTGGCGAGGTAGAACGCCAGGATTCCCGCTGCTGTGTAAGCCGCATAGCCATATAGGACAGAGCCGGGTGTATTCATGCGAGTCGCAAACAAATTTGCACTTTGCACAATAAAAATGAAATGACCCCTGAAATTTTGTTAATGCCGGACCTAAAAGTCCAGAAACGTTTGGCTGCCAGCATTCTCAAATGCGGTAAACGCCGTGTCTGGCTCGACCCGAATGACGCAGTCACGATCTCCGAGGCGAGTTCCCGCGAGCAGATACGCAAGCTTGTTAAAGATGGGCTTGTCATCAAGAAACCAGTAGCTATTCACTCACGTGCACGTATACGTGCCATGCGTGAAGCCAAGCGCAAAGGTCGCCATTCTGGCATCGGTAAGCGCAAGGGTACTGCAGAAGCTAGGATGCCTTCTAGAATTCTCTGGATGAACCGTCTTCGTGTGCTTCGCCGTCTCCTTCGAAAGTACCGAGAATCTAACAAAATCGACAAGCACTTGTATCATTCGCTTTATCTAAAGGTTAAGGGTAATGTTTACAAAAACAAACGTGTTTTGATTGAAGCTATTCATAAAATTCAAACGGAGGCCCAAAGGACCAAGTTGTTGGAAGACCAAGTCGAAACTCTCCGTTCGAGAAAGAAAACTGCTGGGGATAAGAGGAAAGTCTCATCCATTAGTGCGGAAAATTAGCCCTCGTCAACATTATTAATAAATTCAATCAAAGAAACTCCTTTTTGGTCGGTACTCAATTGGGTACAGTTCAAAGCTTTCGATTTTTAAATATAGGCCGAATAAGTTCCAAATACGAACGAGCAAATATCTGTTTATTATATCTTCTCAATACGTACTATTAGGCATTATTCTTGAGCGTTTCTATTATTTCTTCCCCTTGCACTGCTGCCGTTTCCCTGCCA
>JADMIO011437892.1_pt1 | contig 35187 bp, 23 predicted proteins | sample 8958161 | NCBI WGS metagenome assembly JADMIO01 (sample SAMN16585339, study PRJNA669376) | soil metagenome | isolation source: Crop rotation soil | place: USA: Cullars Rotation, Alabama | collected 2011
CCGATTATTTCGAGTTTGATTTTTTTCATATCACAATAGTCAGTCTTTCAGGCCGCAGGAAACGAATTTAAAAAAATTATTTTTTTGTTGTTACTAATGTTGATCAATTTTGACTGGCTTTAAATGCTTTTGCAGCTTTGATGAGTTCCGGAACAACTTCAAAAGCATCTCCGACAATTCCATAATCTGCCGCCTTAAAAAACGGAGCCTCCGGATCTTTATTTACGACTACAATAACTTTTGAAGAGCTAACTCCGGCAAGATGCTGTATCGCTCCACTGATACCAATGGCAATATATAAATTTGGGCTAATCGCAATACCAGTTTGTCCGACGTGTTCTGAATGTGGCCTCCATCCTGCATCTGAAACCGGTTTGCTGCAAGCTGTTGCAGCACCAATGATGTTTGCAAGTTCTTCGATCATTCCCCAGTTCTCCGGACCTTTCATTCCTCGTCCGGCTGAAACTACAAGCTCTGCTTCAGGAAGAGAAACTTTATCAGTCGAGCGTTTAACGTCGGTAACTTTCGCAGTGAAGTCTTTATCAGAAATTGAGGCAGCAAAAGGAACTACCTGGGCAGTGACAGCATTCGTAACAACCTTATAAGAATTCGGAAGCATGCTGATCACTTTCAAATCAGATGTCATTTCAATATGAGAAAATGCCTTTCCTGAATATGCGCCTTTCTTAACTATGAATGATCCTTCAATCACAGGTAATTCGATAACGTTTTCGCCAAGACCCGCGTCGAGTTTAACGGCGACACGTGGTGCAATACTCTTTCCTGAAAATCCCGCAACCATGACAACAATTTTTGCCTGCTCAGCTTTAGCTGCTTCGGCAATTACGGATGCATAGGCTTGTGGATTTACAACAGATAATTTTTCATTATCTGCATTCAAAATTTTCGTTGCACCATATTGCGATGCTTTTTGCAATTCATCGTTAGAAACTTTTCCAATAGAAAGCGCAACAAGCGGAAGATTAACTTTAGCGGCGATGGCAGATGCAAAACTGATTAACTCGAAAGAAGATTTTTTGAATTTACCTTCTACGTTTTCGATATATACTAGTACAGACATGGATATTTTTCGGTGGTTGTCAGATGATTTTTTTCTCTGTGCTCAATAATTCAAATAATTTCCCTGCTTCCTCCGCAGGAATCATTTTAACGTTACTCCGGGGAATTGGTTTATCGTACGATACTAGTTTAACTTTTTGATCGACTGCAATTGGCTCGACTACTTTTAATGGTTTCGTTCGTGCCGACATGATTCCGCGCATATTCGGAATTTTCCATTCTGCCATACCCTCTGATGCACCTGCAATAAATGGAAATGAGGTTGAGATCACTTCTTTTCCTCCTTCGATTTCGCAATCGAGTGTCGCGCCTGAATCACTCAGTGTTAAACTCTTTGCAAACAGTATACATGGAATTCCGAGCATTTCGGCAAGCATAACAGGCATGCTTGAACCGTTGTAATCGCTCGATTCGCGACCGCATAAAATTATGTCGAAAGGATTTTGGGATACGTATTGTGCAATTTGTTTAGCTACGAAGAATGAATCACGCGGAGCAGCGTTGATTCTTACTGCATCCGCTGCGCCGATAGCAAGTGCCTTTCGGATGACAGGCTCAGTCGAGACATCTCCAACGTTGATCACTGTTACTGTTGCATTTTTTTCTGCAGCAATATCGACTGCCTTAGACAAAGCAATCTCGTCGTACGGATTCAGAATAAAAGTTACTCCCTGTGAAATAAATTCTTTATTATCGGCCGAGAAATTTATCTTGGCAGTTGTATCGGGAACGCTGGAAATGCAAACGAGGATCTTCATTTTTATTCGTTGATAGAATCAAGAACCAGGAGCCGAGAATCAAGATACCAAATTATTAGTCGCGTTTCTTGATTCTTGGTTCCTGGTTCTTGATTCAATTTTATGAATTTGGTATCTTGATTTTTGATTCTTGGCTCTTGCCTCTATTTTTTCGTTCTTGCCGCGCGAAGATACATAAATAAATATCCAAAATATTGTAATTTCTCAACATGAGTACACGCCTTGAATTGTTGAAAAGATATTTGGAGGAAGATCCTTCTGATAGTTTTTTACGCTACGCTTTAGCATTGGAATTCATAAAGTTGAATGACAATAATCACGCTTATCAACAATTAGAAAAACTTTTGAACGATGACCCTGATTATCTGGCCGGATATTATCAGGCTGGAAAAACTGCTGAAAGTTTGGGATTAAAAAATGATTCTATAAAATGGTATTCAAAAGGAATTGAAGTTGCGAGAATGCTGAAGGATCAGCATACTTTGAATGAACTTTCCCAAGCAATGAATTTGATGGAAGAGTAATGAATAAAATTAACAGATTTGATTTTATAATTGACATTAAATCTGATCCAAATATTTTCTAAGGAATTATAATTTGGGCTAAAGCCCGTGTTCTCGCTTTCAAACCCCGACCTAAAGGTCGGGGCAACTCAAATTCCTTTGGAGAATATAAATTCTAAACTCAAAGAATAAGAACTTAAGGAGTAGCTATTAATTACCCCGACCTTTAGGTCGGGGTTACAATGAAGGTAAATCCGGCTTTAGCCAAATCCTTTTCTAAGCGAATAGCTTACTAACATCCGACTAACCAAAAACAACTAACCAATAACAAATTTTAATTTAAATTAGCGCTCTATTAATTCAATACGAATGAAAGAACTACAATTCCGTGAAGCCTTGCGTGAAGCCATGAGCGAAGAAATGCGAAAAGACGATCGTGTTTTTTTAATGGGAGAAGAGGTTGCGCAATATAACGGTGCATATAAAGTCAGCCAGGGAATGCTGGAAGAGTTCGGCGAGAAACGTGTCATCGATACTCCGATTGCTGAATTGGGATTTGCAGGAATTGGTGTTGGCGCCGCGATGAATGGTTTAAGGCCAATCATCGAATTCATGACATTTAATTTTTCACTTGTTGCAATTGACCAGGTAATTAATTCGGCCGCGAAAATGATGAGTATGAGCGGTGGACAATATTCTGTACCGATTGTTTTTCGCGGACCAACTGCGTCTGCAGGAATGCTGAGCTCACAACATTCACAGGCTTTCGAAAATTGGTATGCAAACTGCCCGGGATTAAAAGTTGTTGTTCCAAGCAATCCCGCCGATGCAAAAGGATTATTGAAATCATCCATTCGGGACAACGATCCCGTGATCTTCATGGAAAGCGAACAGATGTATGGTGATAAAGGCGAAGTTCCCGAAGGAGAATACCTGATTCCGATTGGAGTTGCCGATGTAAAAAAGATTGGAACAGATGTGACCATCGTTTCGTTCGGAAAGATGATGAAGATTGCAATGAAAGCCGCTGAAGAGTTATCAAAAGAAAATATTAACGCAGAAGTGATCGACCTCCGCTCTGTTCGCCCGATCGATTACACCACTGTCATCAATTCTGTAAAGAAGACTAACCGTCTTGTAATCGTTGAAGAGTCGTGGCCTTTAGCTGCCATCGCAACTGAAGTTGCATTCAAAGTTCAGAAACACGCTTTCGATTATCTTGATGCACCGGTAACACGTGTCATGGGTGGCGATGTTCCGTTGCCATATGCTCCTACTCTCATCGAAGCTTTTTTGCCGAATCCAACGAGAGTTATCACGGCCGTTAAGGAAGTAATGTATCTCGTGAAATAGAGAGTTAAGAACCAAGAGTCAAGAATCAAGAATCAAGAGTCGCAATTATTAATATTTCGTTCTAAATGTTCGACTCTATAAAAGCACGTATCTTGATTCTTGGCTCTTGATTCTTGACTCTGAATATTACGATTCTGGATCATAAACGCACAAAAAGGCCTGCCAGTTTTTTTTGTCTATCTTCGCGCTTTATTTCATAAAATGATTTCATTCCCCGAATTGGGTGTGGGAGAAAATGTGCTGAAGGCAATAAATGAGTTAGGTTTTAAAGAACCAACTCCTATTCAACAGCAAGCAATTCCTATACTTTTAAAAAATGAGCGCGACTTTATAGGTCTGGCGCAAACTGGTACCGGTAAAACCGCAGCTTTCGGCATACCTCTATTAGAATTAATTGATCTGCATCTTCCTATGACGCAAGCTTTGATTCTTGCTCCAACCAGAGAGTTATGCGTGCAGATCTCTAACGATCTTATCAAATTCAGCAAATTCAATCGTTCTGTAAATATTACAGCAGTATACGGTGGTACAAGCATTACGACACAAATAAGACAGATCAAAAAAGGATCACAGATCGTCGCTGCAACACCCGGACGATTGTTGGATCTTATTAACCGCGGTGCGATTAATATGAAAACGATCCGTTACGTTGTTCTCGACGAGGCTGACGAAATGCTCAACATGGGTTTCCAGGAAGACATCGACGAAATTCTAAGTCATCTTCCGAAAGAACGCCGTGTATGGCTTTTCTCTGCAACGATGCCGAAAGAAGTACGCAGTATCGCAAACCGATACATGCAGAATCCTTTCGAACTCACGATCGGCAATAAAAATGAAGGTGCCCAGAATACGGAACACTTCTATTATGTCGTTCACGAGCGCGACAGGTACCAGGCTTTAAAAAGAATACTCGATTCCACACCGGAAATTTTCGGAATCATTTTTTGTCGTACAAAAATTGACACGCAGAAAATTTCCGAGAGTCTTGCGAAAGACGGATACAATGCAGACGCACTTCATGGCGATCTTACCCAGGCACAGCGTGATAAAGTAATGGCACGGTATCGAAGCCACAATCTTGATGTGCTTGTTGCTACCGATGTCGCAGCAAGAGGAATTGATGTAAATGATATTACTCACGTTATTCACTATAATTTACCAGACGAGCCTGAGAGTTACCTTCATCGTAGTGGAAGAACTGCTCGTGCAGGTAAATCAGGAATATCTATTGCATTTGCCAATATTCGGGAAGTAGATAAAATCAGATTCATCGAGAAAAAGATGAATGCGAAAATTAAGCTTGCCCGTATTCCAGATGCAGAGCAAATCGGCGAACAACAACTTATGAATTTTGTAAAGAAGATTCATCATGTTGTAGTGAACGAACAGGGAATTTCAAAATATCTTCCACCGGTTTTTGAAGAATTTGCAGACCTAAGTAAGGAAGAGATAATAAAGAGAATGGTTAGCATAGAGTTCAATCGTTTTCTTGAAGCATATCGTCAGGCTCCTGATATTAACGTAGATCTTGCTCACCCTGGAAAGAGTTCTCCGGGTGGTTATAGAAGCGGTGAACCAAGATTGTTTATCAATCTCGGGTCGATGGATGGCCTTAACGACAGCACAATGAAAAAATACGTTTCTGAAGTTACCGGCATCGCTGCAAGTGAAATTGGTCGTATTGATGTAAAAGGCGTCTATTCTTTTATAGACCTCCCGCAGGATAAAATGGCAAAAGCGATGACAGCTTTCGATGGAGAGGTTTTCCAGACGAGAAAAGTAAGAGTTGAATTGTCAGGACAAGAACCAAAAAGAAAATCATCATCATCAGGTAAACGCCCATGGAGCGACAAACCTCCTCGTCGAAGTGACGATAAAAAGGGACGAGGATGGAGTGAAAAAGGATCATTCAAAAAGAAAGATTCCTATCCTAAAAAAAATAAATGGTAATATGATTTCTAATTCCGTTCTTTAATAAAGATTTGAATTCAAAAATCGTTTACAAAAAAGTTTCACAGTTTAATTCAATTGGATGGCGAGCATTAAGTTTAACGGAAATAGTTCTGAATTCTATACTGATCTGAAAAATCGCGTCGATAATTATTTCAGAGATCATAAAATCGATTATCACGGCAACACTAAAATCTATATTAAGTCTGCGATCTATATTTTATCGTTCATCGCATGTTATACAGTTCTGGTATTCTTTACCCCTTCAACATTAGTATCTATTTTCTTATGTGTCGTGTTTGGATTTCTGACTGCTGCAATCGGGTTTAATGTAATGCACGATGGCGGACATGGTAGCTACTCACCTAAAAAATCGGTCAATCGTGTAGCAGCGCTTTCACTCAATTTCTTAGGCGGAAGTTCATTTCTCTGGAATATAAAGCACAACATGATTCATCATACATTTACAAATATTGATGGACATGATGACGACATATTAAATGAACCCTTTCTTCGATTATGTAAATCACAAAAGCGAAGATTGTATCATAGATTCCAGTATATCTATTGGGTTGTAGTTTATGGAATGATGTATTTCGCCTGGATATTTTTCCTTGATCTGATAAAATACTTTAAGAGAGGAATCGCTTCTAAAAATAATATTCAATTCAATCTCAAGACACACATCGGCTTCTGGTTAACCAAAGTAATGTTTGTCGGAATATTCGTTGTTTTGCCTTTGCAGTTTATGCATTGGTACACTTACCTCATTGGATTTGGAATTTGGGTTTACACAACTGGATTAGTGACGAGTGTAGTGTTTCAGCTCGCACATGCTGTTGAAGAAACAAATTTTGTTGACGGAAAAACTGAAGTACTCGAAAACGACTGGGCAGTGCATCAGGTACTAACTACTGCAAATTTTGGTTCGCGCTCTAAGTTGCTTTCTTTTTTCACCGGCGGGTTAAATCAACAAGTCGAGCATCACCTCTTTCCAAAGATTTCACATATTCATTATCCTAAATTAAGTCCAATTGTAAAGGCAACCTGCGAGCAACATGGACTGGCTTATTTAGAACAGCCTACTTTATATCATGCTGTTGTTTCTCACGTGAAGTTCCTCTATCGTTTAGGACGCGCTTAGTTTAGAAGGGGTTTGGGGTTTTGGGTTTTAGGTTCTGGGTTTGGCGTTTGGCGTTTGGCGTTTCGGGAATCAATCAAGAGTCATCTTCGAAAATTAAATGGGGCTTATGAGTTCTTTATTAGTAACAAAGCCCTGCATTTCAGAGTATACTGACTTTTGACTTTTGACTTTTGACTTTTGACTTTTGACTTTTGACCCTTCAACGGCTCAGGGCAAGCTTTTGACTTTTTACCTTTGACCTTTTTCAGGCTTCTGCCGAAAAAACTACCACTTTTCTTACACTACCCCCTAAAAATTTGAACCTTTGTTCAAAAAAAGTGTACTAATTGTTGACTACCCCCTATTTTTTCATGTACATTTGGCAAAAATTAAATTTATAACCGAAAGATTCAAGATTCTATGTCAAACATTCGCTTCAGAGCTGTTGAAACAGCACAAAGTCGCCACTCAGTGAAGGTAGTTCCACCTTCCAGTAAAGTATCTGACTATTATGGTATTAACGTTTTTAATAAGGAAGCAATGCAAAAATTCCTTCAGAAAGACGCTTATCGTGCTGTAATGGCTGCAATTGAGCACAGTGCTCCGATTGACAGAAAGATGGCCGACCAGGTTGCAACAGGCATGAAGGATTGGGCTAATTCAAAAGGAGCTACACATTATACACATTGGTTCCAGCCATTAACAGGTCTGACTGCAGAAAAGCATGACTCGTTTTTCGAACTTGAAGATGGAAAGGCAATCGAACATTTCTCAGGAAATGCGCTTGCTCAACAGGAACCGGATGCATCGAGTTTCCCGAGTGGCGGAATCAGGAATACATTTGAGGCTCGTGGTTATACTGCCTGGGATCCAAGTTCACCTGCATTCATCATCGAAATTTCCGGAGGTAAGACACTTTGCGTTCCGACAATATTCGTTTCGTATACAGGCGAAACGCTCGATTATAAAGCACCGCTTCTGAAAGCTCTTCATGTGCTCGATAAAGCTGCTGTCGATGTCTGTCAGTATTTCGATAAAGACATAACGAAAGTATTTGCAACTCTCGGTGTTGAACAGGAGTATTTCCTTGTCGATACGGCGTTATTGAATTCAAGACCCGACCTGATGATCACAGGTAGAACGCTCTTTGGTCATTCTCCTGCAAAGGGTCAGCAATTGGAAGACCATTATTTCGGTTCTATTCCAGAACGTGTTTATTCATTTATGCTCGACTTCGAAACAGAAGCTTATAAGTTGGGTATTCCACTAAAGACCCGTCATAATGAAGTTGCGCCAAGTCAGTTCGAATGTGCCCCGGTGTTTGAAGAAATAAATCTTGCCGTTGATCACAACGCATTGCTGATGGACATGATGGACAAAGTAGCGCGTCGACATAACTTCAAAGTTTTACTTCACGAAAAACCTTATGCAGGGATAAACGGAAGCGGAAAGCATAACAACTGGAGTCTTGGTACGAATACAGGTAAAAACCTGTTGTCGCCGGGAAGCACGCCGAAGAGCAATCTCATGTTCCTGACTTTCTTCATCAATACGATTATGGCAGTCTTTAAACATGCTGACTTACTTCGTGCAAGTATTGCTTCTGCAAGCAATGATCATCGTCTCGGCGCCAATGAAGCTCCTCCTGCAATCATGTCTATATTTCTCGGGGGACAACTTTCAAGGGTATTGGATGAAATTGTTCAGTCTGTACACGATAAAAAAATGTCACCGGATGAGAAGACAGCACTTAAACTGAATATTGGAAAGATTCCTGAAATATTATTGGATAATACCGATCGTAACCGTACTTCGCCATTTGCCTTCACCGGAAATAAATTTGAATTCCGTGCTGTTGGCTCTTCAGCGAATTGTTCGAATCCAATGATGGTATTAAATACCATGATGGCAAACCAGCTTTCTCTTTTCAAGAAAGAGGTAGATGCGTTGATAGATAAAGGAACTAAGAAAGATGAGGCAATATTAAAAGTACTTCGTCAGTATATTGTAGAATCGGCGAATATCCGTTTTGAAGGAAATGGTTATGGAGAAGAATGGATGAAGGAAGCAAAACGCCGTGGACTCTCGAATATTCAGACTTCGCCGGTTGCAATGGATGCTTATGTTTCAAAAAGTTCGTTGAAGTTATTCGAAGACATGAATATTTTCAGTCATAGAGAAGCTGAAGCCCGCCATGAGATAATGCTTGAGATGTATATTAAAAAAATTCAGATTGAGTCGCGTGTGATGGGTGACCTGGTAATTAACCATATTCTTCCTGCTGCCTTGAAATACCAGACTCAACTTGCGCAAAACGCATCTGCACTAAGTGATATAAAACTACCTCCTGAACTTTATGCATCGCAGGTTGAAACGATAAAATCAATCGGCTCAGACATGACGGTAATAAAAACGAAGGTTGCCGAGATGATAGAAGCGAGAAAAAAAGCCAATAAACTGGAAAATGTTCGTGAAAAGGCAATCACATATTGTGATAAAGTAAAGCCATATTTTGATGTCATCCGTGATCATGTCGATAAACTTGAGATGATCGTTGACGATGAACTGTGGCCGTTGGCGAAGTATCGCGAGCTTGTTACGATCCGATAAGGCGTTCATCTGTTCGGTGTTCAATGTTCAGTGTTCGGAGTTTGGCGTTTGGCGTTACTCGAAAGTATGCTTCTAACTTAACGAAACGCCTAACGCCAAACGTCAAACTTTTTTAACTATTAACAATCACCAATAATTACTTATTGCTTTTCGTTAAAGTATCACCTTTGTTATCATCGAAATTCTTGTTTTCTTTGCGTTAAAGGGAAAATCTGATCCCATAATTCAATCGGAAAAAAAATGAAAATCATTCAACGAATCTTTTTTTCTTTAGTATTTATTTTATCGGCGTTTATAGCTAACGGGCAACGTACATCTCTCGTGCAGGCCGACCTTGCATTCGCTAAAGGTGATTATTATGATGCTGCAACTCTTTATAAAAAAGCTTTTACGAAAGAGAAAAACAAAGTCAAGCGGGCAGAGATCATTTATAAAGTAGCCGAATCGTATCGTATTACGAATGATTATAAGAACCAGGAAGTCTGGTATGCCAAAGCCATAAAAGCAAACTACAAAGAACCCGCAGCGATTTTACATTATGCCGATGCATTGAAGAAGAACGGTAAATACGATGAGGCAATCGTACAGTATACCAATTATAAGAAAGCAAATCCTTCCGATCCAGCCGGTGACTTAGGCATTGAATCATCGCAGCAGGCACAGAAGTGGAAAGATAAACCAACCCGATATCGTCTCGAAAATGTTTCGGCGATAAACACTAAGTATTCTGACTTCGGAGTTACTTACACAGCAAAAGATCATCGTCATATTCTTTTCAGTTCCGCACGACAGGAGTCGGTCGGTAAAAATAATGACGGATGGACCGGTGAAAAATTCCAGGACCTTTACGAAGCGGCGTTCGATAAGAAAGGAAAATGGAGCACTCCTAAACCTCTACTTGAACCTATCAACACAAATGCGAGCGAAGGCGGAACAACGATGGATGCAAAAGGGAACGATTTATATTTTACGCGTTGTGAAACTGAAAAAGGCAAAATCGGAATCTGTGAAATCTACCTGACAAAGAAGAAAGGCGCAAGTTGGGAAGATCCGCAACTCATTCCTCTTGCCGCTGATAGTTTCACAGTTGGACATCCGACACTTTCTGCCGATGAACAGACAATTTATTTTTCATCAGATATTTCAGAGGGAAGCTTTGGCGGAAAAGATATCTGGATAACGAAATACGACAAGAAATCGAAACAATGGGGAACACCTGTAAATGCAGGAGGTAAAATAAATACTGAAGCAGATGAAATGTTTCCATATGTAACTGGCGACGGAACTCTTTACTTTTCCTCCAAGGGTCATATCGGAATGGGTGGCTTAGATATTTTTATGGCGAAACAAACGAATGGTGTATTCGAAGAACCTGTGAATCTTAAATATCCGGTGAACAGTTCAAATGATGATTTTGCTTTTATCGTTGATGAACTAACAGGCGATCGCGGATTTTTAAGTTCAGATCGTGACGGCGGAAAAGGCGGCGATGATATTTATGCATGGAATCTTCCTCCGCTCCTATTTACAGTTTCAGGAAAAGTTATCGATGCAGATACAAGAGCAAACATTGAAGGTGCTACGATTGAATTATTCGGCAGCGATGGATCGTCTGTTCCATTCAAGACCGACAAAACAGGAGCGTACAAATTTGATTTGAAGCCTGAAACTTCTTACAAGGTTTCAGCAACAATGCCGAATTACCTCAACAAATATTTAGAAGTTTCAACCGTAGGAATCGAACAGTCGAAAGATTTTATCGGTGATTTCGATTTTGCAATGCGGTCTACGTTGCGTGCAATCGAACTTCCGGAAGTGTATTACGATCTTGCGAAATGGGATCTTCGTCCTGAGTCTAAGAAAGCACTCGACGGACTTTTACAAACGCTTGAAGAAAATCCAACAATTGTAATCGAACTTGGATCACACACTGATTCCCGTCCGATACCAATGACAAACGATACACTTTCTGAACGTCGTGCATTGTCTGTTGAAAATTATCTCGTCGATAAGGGTGTTCCGAAAGACAGGCTTGACCACCACGGTTATGGTGATCATGAGCCGCGTGTACTTATTAAAGACATGGGCAGTTTCCAAAAAGGAGATACACTGAATGATGCATTCATCAGCAAATTAAAATCTACTAAACTGAAGGAAGAAGCTCACCAGTTAAATCGTCGTACGGAATTTAAAGTTCTTCGCACAAATTATGTGAAAGGCCAATCGGCAACTGACAGTATCAACCTGCAAAAACCTGAATCAACTATTATCGATACAACCGGAGCAACACCGAAAGCTAAGGAAGATGTTTCGACTCCAATTGCAGTTCCCGTTTCTGAAGCTCCACATTCTGATACTTCTACAACGAAGGATGCTGCTCCATCTGGTCCTGGTGAATTGTATGTTACTAAAAAAGGAGAAACATTTACCACAGTTGCGAAGCAATTCAATATGACTGTTAAAGATTTAAAAACACTTAATAATCTCAGAGGAGAACCAATATTCGAAGGAATGGAATTGAAAGTGACAATGGGTGGCGACTATACTGAATACGACAAGAAATTTTATTCACTCGAAAAAGGTGAAGACAGCTGGTCTGCTGTTGCTAAAAAATTAAATATGAAAACTTCCGATTTGAAAAAACTCAATAAAGGAGTTGAAGAAAGTTCTTTCCGTATCGGCAAGAAAGTCCGCATCGTACAGTAGCGTCATTACATTTAATAAAAGCGTTCTGCCGTTGGCGGAGCGCTTTTTGTTTTTGTAAGGTTTTATTTAACGAACAATAAAACATTTGAACAATCGAACATTAGAATGATGAATTAAACTCAGAACAAAGAACTCAAAACCCAAAACCTAGAACCCAGTAACAAACTTGACAAACGAAGAAAAATATTCACAACGAGGAGTCTCTGCATCCAAAGAAGACGTTCATGCCGCTATAAGCAAGATAGACAAGGGTCTTTTCAAAAATGCATTCTGCAAAATAGTTCCTGATTTTCTTTCCGGAAGTGAAGATCATTGCATAGTCATGCATGCCGATGGAGCAGGAACCAAATCCTCACTTGCTTATGCATATTGGAAGGAGACGGGTGATCTTTCAGTGTGGAAAGGTATTGCTCAGGATGCAGTTGTTATGAACACGGACGATCTTCTTTGCGTCGGGGCGACTGAAAATATTTTACTTTCTTCTACAATTGGACGCAATAAAAAATTAATTCCCGGCGAAGTACTCTCTGAAATTATTAACGGCACGGAAGAATTTCTTGAAATGCTTCGGCAAAATGGAATTTCAATTCATTCAACCGGCGGAGAGACAGCAGATGTAGGAGACCTGGTACGTACAATCATCGTCGATTCGACTGTAACCTGCAGGATGAAAAGAAGAGATGTTATAACCAATGAAAAAATAATTGCCGGAGATGTTATAATCGGACTTTCATCTTTTGGAAAAGCCACTTATGAAAAGGAATATAATGGCGGTATGGGAAGTAATGGACTTACGTCTGCAAGACACGATGTATTCAACAAATCCGTTTCAAATAAATATCCTGAAACATTTGATCCGACTCTTAATGAGGATGTAATATATTCCGGTTCAAAAAATCTTACCGATTTAATTCCTGTTAAATACAAATTCGATGGGAAAGAAACAAGTGAGGTAATTCCTGCAGGCAAACTTGTTCTGTCTCCGACAAGGACATACGCTCCAGTAATCAAAAAAATACTTTCAGAAAACAGAAGTGCCGTTCACGGAATTATTCATTGCAGCGGAGGAGGTCAAACTAAGGTTTTGAATTTTGTAAATGACATGCATATAATTAAAGATGATCTATTTCCAATTCCTCCTCTTTTTAAGTTAATTCATGATGAAAGTAAAACAGACCTGAAAGAAATGTACAAAGTCTTCAATATGGGGCATCGAATGGAAATTTACTGTGATTCTAAGGATGCGACATCAATAATAAATGCTTCGAAGTCATTCAACGTAGACGCTAAAATAATTGGGCGTTGCGAACGTCATACAGGAAGGAAGTTGACTATCGTTACTCCTGAGGGTTCGTTCGAGTATTAGAACGAAGAGACAAGTGACAAGATCCAAGAACCAAGATCCAAGAACCAAGAACCAAGAATCAAGACCGACAGTTTGGTACCTCCCGTAATAACCAATAACCAATAGCAATGTTATTAGAAAAATTAGAATCAATAAAAGTCCGTTTCGAAGATGTGGAAAGAGAACTCAGTTCTTCTGAAGCGATGAAGGACATGAAACGATATACTCAACTCAGCCGCGAGTACAAGGATTTAAAACTTATCGTTGAGAAATATCACGAATACAAAAATCTTAAAAGTAATTTAGAGAATGCTCGAAATGTAGTTGCGAATGAAAAGGACGAAGAGTTTAAGGAGATGGGGAAATTAGAAGTGGAAGAATTGAATGCAAGGCTTGAAAAACTTGATGAAGAAATTCCCCTCCTGCTAATTCCTGCAGACCCTGAAGATTCGAAGAATGCAATTATGGAAATTCGGGCAGGTACTGGCGGCGATGAAGCCAGTATTTTTGCCGGAGATCTTTTCCGGATGTATTCGAAATTCTGTGAACGAAGAGGATTCAAGGTTGACATAGTTGACATAACTCCTGGAACATCGGGTGGATTTAAGGAAATCATTTTCGAAGTTAACAGCGAAGGCGCATACGGAGTTTTGAAATATGAAAGCGGTGTTCACCGCGTGCAACGAGTACCTCAGACAGAAACACAGGGGCGTGTTCATACATCTGCGGCAACCGTTGTTGTGCTACCTGAGGCAGATGAACTTGATATTGATATTAAGCCGAACGAGATCAGGAAAGATTTGTTTTGTTCATCCGGTCCCGGTGGACAGTCGGTGAATACAACCTATTCGGCAGTTCGGTTGACGCATCTTCCGACAGGAATTGTTGCGCAATGCCAGGATCAGAAATCACAATTAAAAAATTATGACAAGGCATTGGCAGTTTTGAGAACGCGTATATATGAAGTGGAATTAAACAAACGAATGGAAGAACGTTCGAAGAAAGTCAAGACGATGGTTTCTACGGGTGATCGTTCTGCAAAGATCCGAACGTATAATTATCCCCAGAGCCGGATCACCGATCATCGCATTGGATTGACGATGTACAATCTAGGAACATTTATCGATGGAGATATCCAGGAAATGATTGATGCATTGCAGCTTGCAGAGAATGCAGAACGGATGAAAGAAGGTGCTATTTAAATTGTCTCGCGCAAAGACGCAAAGGCGCAATAATTACATTATACTACTTTGCGTCTCTGCGCCTTTGCGCGAGATCTTTTTTTAATACATGGAAGCTAAGATTAAAATAGCTCTTGTCACAGGAGCAAATCGTGGAATAGGAAAAGAAATTTCAAAGCAAATGATTGCTCACGGTTTTTTTGTAATAATGACTGGGCGTGACATGAGTAAATTAAAATCAGCTCAGGAAGAAATTGATTCGTCGCTAAAGAAAACTGCACTTGTTGAGATTGACATGGCAAGTCTAAAACAAATTAAAGATTCTGAAAAGGCTATTTCAAGAATTACTGATCGTATTGATGTACTGATTAATAATGCAGCAATCATCGGTACTAATACCAGATCGATGAAGATGAGTGATGATGAATTCCAAAGTGTAATCAATACCAATTCTTTTGGCCCGCTTTATTTGCTGCGTACACTTTATCCATTATTTAAAAAGAGCAAAGATCCTAGAGTGATAAATATTTCAAGCGGAATGGGATCGTTGGAAGATCTCAGGGCAAGTTATGCAGCGTATCGATTGTCAAAAGCTTTTCTGAATATGATTTCCATTCTTACTGCAAGTGAACTGGAGAGAGAAGGAATTAAAGTAAATACGATGTGTCCTGGCTGGGTGAAAACAGATATGGGAGGAGCTTCAGCGTCAAGGTCAGTTGCGAAGGGAGCGGAGACGGCAGTGTGGCTTGCTACAGAAAAAGAAATTCCGACGGGGAAGTTTTTTCGGGACAAGAAGGAAATTGCCTTTTAAGATTTTTTCGCGCAAAGGCGCAAAGAAAAAAATAGAGGACGCAAAGGAATAGGTTAATTATTCTTTGCGCACCCTATTTTTTTCTTTGCGCCTTTGCGCGAATATTTTAATGGAATTCTGAATGTTTTACAAGAATAAATCAATAAATTTGAATCAGATTATGCGAATGACCTCTATAGATTTATTTGAACTTCTTAAACCAAAATTAGGTGAGAAAGAAGCAAAAGATCTTGTCAACTATGTTGAGGAAAAAACTGAAGAAACTATAAGTCGCAAGAAAGATATTTTTTTAATGAAGGATGATAAGGTTGATCTTATGCGGTCAATGTATATTGTGGGCGTCGTTCAATACCTTGCAATTTTAGGATCTATGCTTGCGATATTTAATTATATGAAATAAATAATTTCGCGCAAAGGCGCAGAGCAAAAAGAGAGCTCGCAAAGAATTAATAAGATCTTTGCGAGCTCTCTTTTTGCTCTGCGCCTTTGCGCGAAATATTTTTCGTAGTTTTACCCCATGCAAACCGAAACTGCAAAGAAAAACTCCCTCAATAAAGAAACCCTGACGAAAGCATTCGAGCTCATGTGCACTGCAAGAGCAATGTCAGACCTCTTCGAAGAAAAATCTCAAATCACACAGAAATATGTTCATGCAACATCGCGCGGACACGAGGCTGTTCAACTTGCATTGGGACTTCAACTGAAGGCGCAGGATTTTCTTTCAGCATATTACCGTGACGACAGCATCCTCCTTGGAATCGGAATGACTCCATACGAACTCATGTTGCAGTTGCTCGCAAAACGCGACGATCCATTTTCCGGAGGAAGAACTTATTACTGTCACCCCGCTCTTAAACGCGAAGACATGCCGAAGATTCCGCATCAGTCTTCCGCAACAGGCATGCAGGCAATTCCTACGACAGGCATTGCAATGGGTATTCAATACAAGGAAAAGATCGGAATTGCAGATGAAAAAATAACAGACAAGCCTGTCGTCGTTTGTTCGATGGGAGATGGTTCTGTTACAGAGGGAGAAGTTGCTGAAGCATTCCAGATGGCGGTGCTGAAAAAATTACCGATACTTTATTTCATACAGGATAACGAATGGGACATCTCTGCAAGTGCGAATGAAGTCCGTGCGATGGATGCAGCAGAATATGCAAAAGGATTTAAAGGAATGGAAGTTCGATCAATCGACGGAACGGATTTCTTCGCTTCCTATGAAACGATTCGCGAAGTGCTTCATCTAATTCGTACCGAGCGGCGACCATTCTTGATTCATGCGAAAGTCCCACTGCTCGGACATCATACAAGCGGCGTTCGCAGAGAATGGTATCGCGATGATCTCGAAGAACAGAAGAAACGAGATCCGCTACCGAAATTCCGTTCAGCGCTTCTTGATTTCGGATTTTCTGAAAAAGAATTGTCATCCGCCTCAGACAGATCATTGATGAATGTCAGGGCAGATTTTGAGAGAGCTTTGCGCGCAGATGATCCTTTACCGGAAGATCTTTTTAATTTCGATTACGCTCCGACAACTGTCACCGAAGAAAAAGGTCAGCGCGAACCTGCAGGAAAAGAAAAAACTGTGATGGTCGACTGCGCATTGTTTGCCGTGCAGGAGTTAATGAAAAAACATAAAGAGTGTTTGCTCTACGGACAGGATGTTGGCGGCAGACTTGGCGGAGTATTTCGTGAAGCCGCAACGCTTGCAGAAAAATTCGGCGAAGAGCGTGTGTTTAATACTCCGATACAGGAAGCATTCATTATCGGAAGTACTGTTGGAATGAGTGCTGCTGGATTGAAACCCATTGTCGAAGTTCAGTTTGCAGATTACATCTGGCCGGGATTGAATCAGCTGTTTACGGAAGTCAGTCGTTCCTATTATTTAAGCAATGGCAAATGGCCGGTGAGCTGTATCATACGTGTTCCGATTGGAGCCTATGGCAGCGGTGGTCCTTATCATTCTTCGAGCGTCGAAAGTGTATTGACAAATATCCGCGGAGTTAAAATCGCTTATCCTTCTACCGGTGCAGATCTGAAAGGTTTAATGAAAGCTGCGTATTACGATCCGAATCCATGTATCATTCTTGAACACAAAGGACTTTACTGGTCGAAGATAAAAGGAACTGAAGAGGCGAAAACAATCGAGCCCGATGAAGATTACATTATTCCATTTGGAAAAGCGAGAGTAGTTCAATATGCCGAACCTTCTGATGAACCAACATTATCAGTCATCACTTACGGCATGGGAGTCTATTGGGCAAAGAATGCTTCGAAAGAATTTCCCGGAAGAGTTGAGATTATCGACTTGCGAACTTTGAATCCGCTCGATGAAGAGGCAATTATATCATCAGCAAAAAAACATGGACGATGTTTAATCGTAACCGAAGAGCCGGTGAATAATTCTTTTGCATTGTCACTCGCAGGATTAATCTCCGATAAATGTTTTGAAAACTTAGACGCACCTGTGCAGGTAATCGGTTCAGAAAATTTGCCGGCGATACCTTTGAATTCTGTTCTTGAAGAGAGGATGGTTCCGAATGCGGAGAAAGTCAAAATAGCGATGAGGAAGTTGTTCGAATATTAAGAATTATTCAAGAGACATTATTCCTAATTTGGCATTTCGTGTAGTGATTCCACTAATTCGTATCCCGCTTAAGATTAATCTTTGTTTATTTGTAAATGAAGTAACCTTAATGTCAATGGATGTATCATAAGTTGAAGGCTCAATAATTACTGATCGATTCATTTTTCCATCCTCACTAAAATCGACCTTCATCAAAAAAAGATCACGATAATCATGATATCTTTTAGGAGCCTTTTTTGAATTGACGATATCAAAATCTATATTATTCTCAATTTCATTGTGAATGATTGAGAATTGATTCCCCTTTGTAATAACTTTATGATAGATAAAATTAGTGAACTCGCTTGAGTACTGTTTCTTCGGAATAAAATTTATCCATTGAAATTTATGATCATTTATTTTGAGTACAATCATACCTTCAGATAAATAAGCCATTGAAACATCGGGTCCATTCATATTCATTTCCATAACCACATAAGTTGATCCATCTTTAAGATTTATAAAATCGGTGACTAAAAATTCGGAAGAAATTGCCGGTACCTTACCCCCTGGTTTATCACTTTGCATATCATCAATTCTATCTGCAAGTTCGCTAGATACAGGAGAAACAATATTTGTAATTTCCTTGTTGGTTGTGGTTTCCCATTCAAAAAATGAAAAATTCTGAAGACCTTTGTCACTTACTGCGGAAATACCTGCAAAAAGTTCCAGATTACCGCTCGACTTAGTCATTAATTTACCCTGAGTAAAATATTTACCTTTCAGATCTGGATATAGCTTACTCGAATTCCCATCCGGGGTAAATACAGTTATATAAATTTTATAACCGGGTATGTGCTCACCATTTGCATCTTTACCATCTTCCTTAGCAGAAGAATTTTGATACTCTTTAATAAGAAAATATATATTTCCATTATTCCCTATATGTTGATCGAGTATTACAAATTACTTCTTAGGTATTTTTTCTTTCTCTGTTTTATTGGTTTTGCTTTTCATTTCCTGATCAAATGAACAAAACTGAAGTTCGCAAGGATTCTTACCCTTACCATTAATGTATGATATCAAATAAGAGGATGTATCAGGAGATACACTAAATCTGCAATTCAGACTATCACCACTATTACCATGTGCTTCCCAAACTAAAATGTCACGACCTACTTCCTTTAATTCAGAATTCAGATTACATGTATAGAATTTTCGAGTTCCAGAACTCTTATCCACTACAGAAGTTAATCCATAAAATTTTCCACCAAGGAAATAAGAATCATGATAATTTGCACTCTCATTGCCTGTAGCTATTTGAGTACTAATTATGGGTTTCATTTTACTATCATACTTGGTAATAGTTGGTTTAACGCTTACAATGTGATCATTCATTAGTATCACGGATGGTATCTTATGTGAAAGAACATAAATGTATTGGCCATCGTCATAAAGAATCTTCTCAGTAGTCTCTCCTAATTTTAGTTTATTCTCCTCTCCCCACACAATATTTTTTTTGTATTTGTTTGTCTGTGAAAAAGCCTGTTGAAACAAACTGATCCAAATAATTATAGTGAATAAAGCAATAAACTGAATTTTAAGTTTCATATTACTATTAATTTTGCCCGAAATATATATTAAATTCTTAGTCTGGTAAATATATAGGAATAGGATTAAAGTTTTCCCTAGTCTAAATTAGGTGAATCTCTAGTCATGTGCGTCCAACCCTAATTGTAAATCCCTTTACACTATCTATAAAGAACCATTGTTTATCAATGTGATGCAGTAAGATTCTTTGAAATCCATTGAACATTGCATAAAGTGATTATTAGAAAATAGAATATTATTAACTTTTTTCATGAGTATTATTAATCGTTTTTTAAAAAGTAATTAATTTCCTATTTATTTGGTTGACTCTTCCATTTTCTGATTTCAGAATAAAAATATCCTAAGAAATCTAAAATTTATATTGAAAATCTATTAATTATTTTGAATAAATTATTCCTAATGTCTTATATTATTTTATTTTCTTCCTCAAAACCCTAATCAAGATAGGCATCGGCAAAACCCAAAGCCAGGCGAGATCCTTATTTTTTTCATCGCTGATCGATTCGTAAGTAATCATCACTAGAATAAAAAATACTGCAAGCGCACTAACGGTAATTCTGCTTCGTTTAAAGTTAACAACTTCATCTTGAATTGAAGTTTTTACTCTAAGGTTTGGCCGTTTATATAAAATGTAATGCTGGAGAAAAAGCTGGGCGCTCTTACTTGCAATGATTACCACAAAATAAATTACCCAGGTACCAACAAATCCATTTCCCATTCTCGCCATGAGTGCCGCACTGAACGGAAAAAGTCCGATGAAGAAAAGCATGATAAGATTTCTGATAACAATTCCTTTGTCAAAATCTTTCAACAGACTAAATAATTGAAGATGCTGGTACCAGATTATCCCTATAAAGAAAAAGCTCGCCGCATAGGCAATAAGATTAGGAATTATTTTTAACAGTTCATGTGAAATGAATGAACTGCCTGCGCCACGCTCGATTTCTGGGACGCGAATTTCGATTGCCATTAACGTAATAACAATTGCGAAAACTGCGTCGCTGAAAAGAATCATTCGTTCGAGCTGAAATTCTTTTCGTATTTCTTCTTTGATGTATTCTTTTTCGTTTTCCATGGTTGCACAAACATAGAATATTTTTTGAATTTAGAGAGTATCATAACCGCAAAGAGCGCAAAGTTTTTCGCAAAGGACTCAAAGAAATTTAGTAATATCATCTTTGTGAACTTTGTGAAACCTTTGTGTTCTTTGTGGTTATTTTTTTTAGGATTCACATAGACGCTATTATATTCAATCAGGTTGTATGAAATAAGTTAAATATATTTTTAATTATTCAACCACTAAAACACCGGATTAATATTTTTAGATTTGAGTAAATTACCTCTCATGAAAAAATCTCCTCTCCTCTACTCCGTTCTTATTTCTCTTATTTTTCAATTTTTATTTCAGACACGATTACATTCTCAATCAACCTTTGTAGAGCGCATCGGAAGCGCCAATAGCGAATATGGAGAAGCATGTCAGCCAACAAGCGAAAACGGAATCATATTAGTCGAAGTCAGTTCAACCTCCGGACTTGATTTACGTTTCATACTTACTAAAACAGATTCGACCGGAGCGATTCAATGGTCGAAACTATACCAGGTTGGACAGTGGTGTGTGCCGTTCAGCGTTCTTCAGGCGAAAGATGAAGGATTCATTGTTTACGGCTCAGCTGCCGACACTGCGATGATCAACAATAATAACAATATACTATTTCTTTATAAGACCGATAATAATGGAACAATGGAATGGAATAAACAATTCTCTCTTTCTGCAAATGACATCGGTGTAAATCTTGTTCACAGGAAAGCGGGTGGATACCTGGCATTTTCAATTGGCGATTACAATCTCGGAATAAGTCCTAATGCTGAAGTCACAGCAATTGACATAAATGGAAATATTATCTGGTCCAAACAATATATCATTACATACGGAATGAAGCCAACGCAAGGGGTGGAACTTTCAAATGGAAACATTTGTTTTGTTTCTACTGTAGGCAATCTTGCAGGGGTTCCATTCAACGACGCCGTAGTTACGATGCTCGACAGTACAGGAAATTTATTGTGGTCGAAAAGTTTCAGCACTTACTATGATGACGAACCTAATGCCGTGGCGGTAAATTCTTCAAATGATATTTTTATCACAGGCCGGACATATATTATGAATCGTGAGTGGGATAGTTTCTTGCTTAAACTTGATCAGGACGGCAACAAATTACTTTCAAATTTTTATGACGCAGGAACATATAACGGTGAAATCATGCGTTGCATTGTCGCGAATGAAGACGGCTCATGCACAATGCTCGGAGATGTCGGCACATTCGATGAAAGAGATATTACGATGATCCAGGTCGACTCGAATGCTTCAGTAAAATATTCGCACCGGTATGAATTTTCACCTTCACGCACCAATTATCCTTATGAACTATTTACAGCGAATGACGGTGGATTAATATTTACAGGTGATTACGATCCATCTTTAGCATTTCGTGATGCTATTATCGTAAAGACAAAAAGTAACGGAGATCTTCCCTGTTACGATTCAAGCATAGTGTTTTCTGAACATAACGAGATTTTTTCTGACTCGGATCTTGTAGTCAGTACAACAACTTCGACAATTACAATTCACAATTTCCCGGATTCAATTCCGTTTGCCACAGTTCAGAATCATATCGTTTGCCAATTTACAACCAACATCGAATCACCCTCGAATCGTTTCATCTCCGAAATCTACCCGAATCCAACCAACGATTTTATTTACATCACTACAAAGGGAAATTACCTTATCGATAAATTCAGCATCTATTCAATCGATGGTAAAATCATTTCACAGGAAATAATAAAATCTAAATCAGAAAAGTTACTCGTTAGTTTAAAAACTTTCGCTAGCGGAGTTTACTTTATTGAATGCTGTTCAGGCAATACTAAAGAAATGACCAAAGTGATCAAAGAATAGAATTATTTTACGAAACCAATAACTCCTCTTATACTTTCGTTTCCGGTCTTCAGAATATAAATATAATTATCAGATGAAAATTCCGAAGCATTGAGTACAAGGCGATCTCTAACAAATTCAAATTGTTTTACCAATCTTCCATCGAGACTAATTAAATCAAGTGTCGATATTTCCTTTTGATCGTTCTTCAATTCAAAAGTAATCTCACCTGCTGAAGGATTCGGATAAACACTCAATCGATCCGGGATAATTTCGTTTGCGAAAGCACAAATATCCAAAATTACATTTATGGTATCTGTCGACGCACAGTTGGTTGTATCAATTACTGTAACCGTAAGAGAAAGTGTATCCGCAATTCCGGTGTTGGAGATGAAGAATGTAGAGTTATCACTTCCATTACTCCACAGGTAGGAGATAAAATCTCCCGGAGTAAGTGTAATCGAATGACCAGGACAAAGAACAGTATCAGGCATCGGATTCAAAACAGGAACAGTTGCCGGTAATGTATCTACAAAAATTGTTTTAAAGGATTTACAACCTGTTGTTGAATCTGTCAGTCTTAATTGATAATAACCATTGGTTGTGATTAAAAAACTCTGAGTTGTGGGATCGTTCGGAGTTGAAGTCCATCCGGTAATCCATTGATAGAGTCCCGGCGTTGTACATGTTACCATTACAGGATTTCCAGAACATATCTCTACTACTGGCGGGAATATCTGAATTACTGGTTTTGGATATGCACTCGCTAAAACCGATGCTGTATCAGATCCGCACATATTTGACATTACAATCGAATAGGTTGCAGTGGTAGTTGCGTAATAGTTCGGCAGGTATGAACTTGAAACAATCATTGTATCGTTTCTAAGTAAATAAAAACTGCCAAAGGCTGCCGAAGTAGTATATGGGATAATTGTCGATCCCGGAGTACAGACTGTCATTGTACCCGGTGTTGAAGAAACAATAGGAATACTATCAATAGTAGCCCTTACATTGTACTGAACTGGCGATACACAACCGTAGGAATCAACTGCCTGAACATTTATATAATAATTTCCGGGCTGTGACAACAATAATGTATCGCCTGTCACATCATGTCCATACCATTTCCAATGTATAGTAGCACCTGATGAGTTAGTATTTAATTTAATAGTTGAAGGAAAACATTCATGATTGGATGGAAATGTAGTCACCTGCGGTTGCAATGGATTCTGATGCTTGATTACGGTTACCGTATTCGATGTATCGGAGCCACATATATTGCTAACAATAACGAAATATGTTCCTGAGTTTAACGCATTGAAATTTCGGTAGTAGATTGTATCAACGGGATTCCCATTATAGAACCATTCATAATTATTTCCTGTTCCATGACGAGTAGTCAATGCAGCATTAAATCCCTCGCAAAAAGAAACCGGTGAAACATTTAAGATTGTTGCATCAGGGATAGAATCAAAATACACTGCATGAAAGGCTACCGGGTGTTGAAGCCCTGATGAATCCGTTACAGTGAGTTCATAATTTCCGGTAGCAGTAACTTTTATTGTTTGTGTCGTCTCACCGTTTGACCATAAATAATTCATAGCAGGAGGAGTAACAGATAAAGTTGCTGTGTCTCCTGTACAATAATGAGAGGCAGAAGAGTTGATAGTATAGTCGGAGGTGAAATTACCGACGCTATCGAGTTGAATTACCATATTTACTTTCTGACCGAAACCGTTCGTCTTTCCCAGAATCAACAATGAACCATCTTTCTTTTTCTTCATTGCATTAGCATATTCGTTACCTGTACTACCATATGTATTGGAAAACTGCACCTGCCCCAGCGAATCCGTTTTATAAAATACCAGATCCTCGCCTATATAAGTTCCGGGATAATATTTTGTTGTCAGAATTACAAAACCGTGATCATTCGTTTCTATTACATCATTAACATAGTCATCGTAGTTAGTACCGAATGATCGTTCCCATTTAACTCTTCCTGTCTTGTCAATTCTCAATAAATAAATTTCCCTGGTCCCTAGCGTATCTTTATAGCCATAGATTACCGAACCGCTGTCGGAAACCTCACTGATCCCACTAAATTTATTTGTGTTGAAGTATAAAGTATCCAATAGACGCGACCAGTTCGTGTCAACTGAAATTATTTCAGGAACATCATCGTACCAATTCCCGGCAGTATCCTGTTCATAATACCGGAACCGGATGAAATTCATAATTCCAGTTTCCCTGTTGAACCCATGTGAATAAGCTAATTCAGCATCACAGACACTGAAGCCTTCGTCCCTGATTAGATTTAAATTCTGATCCAGGCTGTAAAACCATACAACATTCGAACATGTAAATCCATCGTCATAAATAGAAAGCAAAACACCGGAATCGGGCATAGCATAAACCCCGAGACCTGTAAAACTCCAGCTGTCATCTCCATAGAAATATGCAGCATCGCTGAATCCCCCAATAGAATCACTAACGACGACCGCTGCCTCTGCACTTAAACCATCCCTGGTTCCGGCGAAAGCAAAACGGCCATCCTCCAAAGCACACATGTTTGACAAGGTTACATTTGAAATTAGAGGTGCATATTTTGTCCAGATAGTGTCGGCTAAAAAATTACAGCGTGTGATCGAATAGTTATTTAAATAATTTCCTCCGAATATTATTCCCCCGTCGATTGTTTCGTCCATGCTCGAAAATAAATCCTGGTCGGTTCTTCCCAATACTTTTATGAAAGAATACTGAGCATTAATTAAATTCGATAAAAACAAAAAAAATAATCCGGGAATAAAAAATTTTTTCATAAACAAATTTTTAAACTAATCTGTTATTTTGTTTGGGATTGTGTTAAGATAACTATTGGTAAATTCATAAGCCTATCCATCATTTTGATTTTCAAAAAATAAAATCCATCAGATAATCCATTTGTTGAATAATTAATTTGGGCATTAATCTGATCATTCCAAGATCTAACAAGCTTACCGTCTTGTGAAAATAATTTTAGATCAAATTTTTCAACACCCTTCGGAAGAGTTAAATTGAAATTATCAATTACAGGATTAGGATATACAGATACCAATTTATATTCTTCCTCTGATACATCGTTACAAATAATAACGCTGATATCATCATTCGCAGAATTTGTACAACCATGATTATCTGTGTAAGTATAGTTGAGAACAAAATTACCCGGACCGGAAACCGTAGTGCTGAATTCATTGCCCGTCAATACTCCCGTTCCTGACAATGTACCATTCGAAGGGGATCCACCACTCAATGTTTGTACAGAACTTCCGTAACAAAGAGAATCAGGAGATAGTGAAAGCGAGACTCTTGGATTCGGATAAACATTAACGTAAGTAGAAGTAACAGCGGAACAGTTGGATGAATTTGTAACCGTAACAGTATATAACCCCGAATTAATTGAATCAGCAGTTGCAATCACAGGATTTTGAAGTGTAGAATTATAACCATGTGGTCCAACCCACGAATAGGTACTGTCACCATCTGAAAACAACTGTAAGTCTTGTCCAACACAAATCGGACTATTACTCGAAACTGAAGCCACAGGCGGAACTCCGACTACACCAAGAAGAATCGAAACAGAATGATCGTTATAATTTGAAACGATAATATCCGGTTTGCGATCATTATTAAACTCGCCGACCGCAATCGTGATCGGATAAGACCCGGTACCGATTACCGTATTCCCGCTGAAGTTTCCTTGTCCGTCGCCAAGCTTAATCGAAACCGTATTATTAAAATAATTCACCGAAGTAAGATCGAGATGTTCATCACCATTCAGGTTACCGGCAGTAACAGAGTATGCACCATCACCAACCGGCACTTCGGTATTTCCGGAAAAGCCACCGAGACCATCTCCGAGGCGAACAGACAAGGTATTGCTAACGAAGTTTGATGAGACTAAATCCTGGTTTCCGTCCTCATTAAAATCACCGATCGTCAATCCATATGGAAATGATCCAACAGGTATAAAAGTATTTCCACTGAAATGACCGGTTCCGTCACCGAAGCGAATGGCAATTCGCTCCATGCTTCCGCTTACGGTTGCAAAGTCCTGGTGATGATCTGTGTTGAAATCGCCGACTACAATTGCATAAGGAAATGAATCGACTGCAACTTCAGTGTGACCACTAAATGTTCCTAATCCATTTCCAATGCGAATAGAAACGGAGTGACTATTTAAATTCGATGTAGCAAAATCCTGCTTTCCGTCTTCGTTAAAATCTCCGAGAGCAATTCCAATCGGCTGGTTACCTACGTTGTGAAAAGAAGTATTACTGAAGCCACCTGAACCATCACCCAGACATATTGAAACCATATGAGCTCCCTGGCAGGAAACTGCGAGATCCTGTTTTCCATCACGATTGAAATCGCCTACTACAAGATTGTAAGGATGTGAACCGACAGATACTTCAGTGGTACCGCTAAAATCGCCATGGCCATTTCCAAGTCTGATAGAAACTGTATTGTTTCCGCCTTCATGTGCAGCAGCAATATCCTGTTTTCCGTCACGATTAAAATCTCCAACTGCTACGTTGATTTGTTGCAAGCCAGTATTTATTTCATTACTGTCAACAAAATTTCCGACGCTGCATCTTGGCTTACCAACTGTCAATTGAAATGTACGGATTGAACTTGAACCGGATGAACTAAATGCCCTGACAGTAATGGTATACGTTCCAACTGGTTTTGCATTTACAATATTGACTACACCTGTCGCAGGTTTTGCAGTCAGAATTCCAAGAAAATTAGAGGAAGTATATACCTGTATCCAGTTTGTATTTGAGGGAGCATTGCTTGGAGTCACAACAACATTTCCACCTGCAGCAATCGTCGTTGGACTGTAATGACCCAATGACTGACCAACTGCAGTCACTGATATCACAAGAGAAACAATTACTAACAGGGATTTAATAAAGTTCATTATTTAGGGGATACAATTATATAAATATAAGAAAAGCGCGCATAATTAACTTATAAATTTCCCCTTCAAAGGATGACGTTTGGCTTGCAATTGTTTTTTCGTCCTGCGAAGGGGAAATTTGTAAGTTAATTTCTCCAATTCCAATGTTTAGATGAGAGCCAGTTAGTTTAAGCTTTTCAATTCGTTAGGCGGAACATATGCATGAACAGAATTTTTTATCGGAGGCAGTGACTGGAGATATGCAAAAATACATTTCAGATCTTCATCCGACATTTGTCTTATGTTTTGCCATGGCATTGGCGGCATAAGTGGCCTGCCTGCATCGACAGCCATAAATTTTCCTGTTCGTAAAATCTTAATGAACATTTCTTCTGTCCATGTACCGGTTCCTGTGGAAGAATCAGGTGTGAGATTTGCCGCAAAAGAAACTCCCCATGGACCCACCCATGATGTAAGATCGCTCGAACCAAGATACCACTTACCCGGAGTAATTTCTGCTTCATTAATTTTTGGAAGTTGCATACTTTCAGGCGAACCTGACAATAATCGTGAAGAGTCTACAACAGGTCCCTCTGGTGTCATGATTTTGGGAGAATGACAATCGTTGCAACTTGCGATCGCAGTAAGATATTTTCCACGCTCTGTCATTTCCTTCAAACTAAGCTCATGTTTTTCTTCAGGCTTGTTTGGAGTGGAACAAGATGCAAATCCTAACAGTATTGAAAAGCAAAAAATAGAAAATGTGTTCGTGGTTTTCATGGTGTTGTGTTTTAGAATGGTTGGCTAAAATTAGAAGAAAATTCATTTCAAACATAGGGTTCAGTTCGATAGATTGTCGTGATGATTCGATAAAGGAAAATGCTAAAAAAGAATAATATAAAATGAAAAGCGTTTACCAAATTTAATACAACTCTTTGCCCATTTACTGCGCAAAACGACCACTAAACAAGGATCTCCCGCTATTTCGCCAACCATTTTTTAAATCAGCATTCAAGTCATAGTAGCTTCGCCCCAACTAAAATTATATCATTTTAACATTGGTTTGAAAAAATCAATAAATATTATTTAGAAAACTCCATATTAAAGCTTATGAATAAATACCTTTTAAAAACTGTAATTATTGCAGTCATTACGTTCATCAATTTTCCGTCATCATATGCACAAACCGTTCTTTGGGCGAAGAAAGGAATCTCCGAAGGATTTGAAAACGGTAATGCAATCGCTGTCGATGATTCAGGTAATGTTTATTGCACGGGACAATTAGAATTTACATCAGTATTTGACAACTATTCGCTCAATTCATATGGACAGCATGATATATTGCTTGTCAAATATGGACCTGATGGAACAATTAAGTGGATCAGGCAAGCAGGTGGAAAAGGCGGTGATATCGGAAATGGAATTGGAATAGATGCTGCTCACAATGTATATATCACTGGTGAAATTGAAGACTCAGCTAAATTTGGAAATATAAAATTGGCTTCAGCGGGAGCTAATGATGGTTTTGTTGCGAAGTATGATGTTTCAGGAAATATTGTTTGGGCAAAAGTATTTGGTGCACCAATAGGCAGTGATAAAGGAAGAGCGATGGCAGTTTCACCTTCTGGCGATATTTACATAACAGGAAACTTCACTTATAATACCAGCTTCGGATCGTTCACATTAAGCACATCTGGAGGTAATGACATGTTCGTTGTAAAAATGAGTACCAATGGTGATTTCATCTGGGCCAAGAAGGCCGGCGGTAATAGTCAGGATCGCGGTTATGGAATTGCAATAGATGCATCGGATAACGTTTACGTTACAGGAACGTTTACTCAATCTGCTACTTTCAAGAATACGACTATAACTAATTCCGGGAACCACAGTACGTTCCTTGCCAAGTATGATTCAAACGGATCATTTCAATGGGTAACGGCCGGCGGTGATTGTTGTGATACTACAAAAGCGAATTCGATCGCACTCGACGACAGCGGAAATATATATCTCGCAGGATATTTTATGGATCATACAAAATTCGGTTCTTATCAATTTACTTCTCAAGGCATGTCTGATGTCTACGTTGTGAAATATGATCCAAATGGTAATGTGGTATGGGCTAAACAAGGAGGGGGAATTGATGAAGACGGTGCATATGGGATCGCTGTAGATAATTCGAATCAACGAGTGTATGTTACAGGCCTCGTACGTGAAAATGGTAATTTTAATGCATTGCCTTTTTCTATTGTAGGTTACAAGGATATTTTCATAACGGCTTATGATCTTGACGGAAATGAAATGTGGTTAAAAACTTATGGAGGACACTACCGTGATGTCGGTAATGCAATTGCTGTAGATCCTCTCGGATATATATACAATACAGGACTTTTTAACGACAACGCATTCTTTGGTCCGTATACATTAACAGGTTATCCAAATCAACCGTGGGCAGATTTTTATGTAGATAAAATTCAACCTCCGATGGCTCCTATGGTTACCAATCAAGCTACTGACCTTACTCTTACATCAGCACATTGTTCGGATCTTAAATTATCATTAACTCCCGGAAGCGGAAACAAAAGAATTATTGTCGCCCGTGAAGGTGCTGCTGTAAATGCAATTCCGTTGAATGGAAATACATATTCCGGGAACAGTGCTTTTGGAAATGGAAGTAATCTCGGCAATGGGAATTATGTAGTTTACAATGGCAGCGGAAGCGGTGTTACAGTAAGCGGACTTGCAGCAGGAGAGACATATTACTTCTCCGTATTCGAATACAATGGCGCAGGTGTTTCAACTAATTATCTGACTTCTCCAACTGCCAGCATCAGTTCGATGGCAGCGATATTTCAAATTACGGTTAACGGACTACAGAATGCAATTTGCGCCGGCGATTCTCTCGTTCTGCATGCAATCGAAGCAACAAATATTATGTGGACGCCAGACAATAGTCTCTCTTCCGGAATCGGTTCAATCGTAACTGCAAAACCAACTACTACTACAACATACGAAGTGATCGGAATTACAACTGATGGTTGCGATGCACATGCAATGTTTACGATCAATGTTAATCCGCTTCCGGTGGTTACACTTTCAACAGTTAATCCGCTATGCGGAAATTCTTCTTCAATGATGCTGACGAATGGAAGTCCGGCGGGTGGAGTTTACAGCGGAACAGGGATTAACAGCGGAATGTTCGACCCTGCCATGTCAGGAACAGGAACTTTTCCTGTGATGTATGAATTCACCGATGCGAATGGATGTATGAGCAATGCACAATCTAACATCGTTGTAAATCCGGTACCGGTAATTACGATGAGTCCGCTTCCGGTACTTTGCAGAAATGGTGCTCCGGTTACGCTCAATTGTGCAAGTCCTGCAGGTGGAACTTATAGCGGGAACGGAGTAAGCGCTGGAAAATTCAATCCAACAATCGGTGTAGGAAATCATGTGATCAATTATTCTTATACGGACATGAACGGTTGCACATCGGTGGCAAGTATCACAGCCACTGTTGAACCCCTTCCAAATGTGAATCTTGGAAACGACAGGATCGTTTGTGCACATGAATCGACAACATTAAACGCTGGAAACGGTTTCAGCTCGTATTCATGGTCGACTGGAGCAACTACGTCTTCAATTACTGTCGACAGCAGCGGACATGGACTTGGCATGAACCAGTTTTACTGCATTGTGAGTAGTGCTGCAGGTTGCCAAAGCAGCGCAACTGTACAGGTTACGTTCGACATTTGTTCGGGAATAAATAATACGTTTCCTGGAATTCAGGATGTGATAATTTACCCGAACCCATTCAGGAATTCGTTTACGATATCTTCAGAAAAACAGGTTTCGTTTTCAATCTATGATATGTGTGGAAGATTGCTTGATAGGAGAGAAAATGTGAATGGAAATATTTTAGCAGGAGAGAATTTCAGCAGAGGAGTGTATTATGTTGAAGTGATATCAGGGGCAACTAAAAAGATATTTTCGGTGGTGAAGACTGAGTAAAGATTCACACGATTTGCTCGGCGGAATCCTTGAGCGAAAGCCAGTGCGGAAGGGGATTCCGCCGAGCAAAGATTTCTACAACTTAATAAATTTTCTTATCACTCTTTCCTCACCGGATTCAATTTTCAAAAAGTACATTCCCGGAGTGAAATCAGAAATGTCAATGACGAGTTCATTTTCATTTATCAGTGTTTGAATTTTTTGTCCCGTTAAAGAAAATACTGAAAGACAGGTAATTTTAAAGTTGCTGGAACTGATTTTGATTTTATCGCCTGCGGGATTCGGATAAATGGAAATATCAAATCTTTCATTCCTTGATGTTTCTGTATTATTTATAAAATTATTTTCAAACAACAATGGCAATCCGTTTATCTGAATTGACGAAGAGGGAATTAATGTATCAGCATACAAATCTCTTATATGTAAAACATTCCATGAAGAAGGAATATTGAATATCTGAGTTCCCGAAGTATTCCAGACTATCCTTGCCTTGTATCCCCCACTGCGCTGTAATTCTACAATCCATGTATCGTTGCTTACCGATTTGCTTATTACCTGTGCACCTGTCAGCCATGTAACTGTTTCACGATAAGCAATGCCTGCCGGTGTTAGACTGTCGTACTGATTCGGTGAAGAAGAATAACTAAGTCGGGTGAATTTTTTGGTTACATCTCCATAAACATCCCAGCAATACCAGTTAAAATTTTCAATACCGAACAACCACTGTATGATTTGCGTTCTGGAAACCGCAGCCATATCTTCTTCTTCAGTTAAAGAATCATTTATAGGTATTGATATCGCGCCTTCAGTATTCCAGAGAGGCTTGTCGGCATAACCATAGTTTTCCATTACGTTCTTCATGCCGATTATTTCGGGAATACTCTCTTCAGGCATTCGCGAAGGGTAATCATGCCATGAAATGATATCAGAATAATTTCCACCACCTCCATAAAAAAATTCTGCAAGTCCCTTTGCAGATGTAAAATTCGGCGCAAGGATATTGTTCGCCGGGTCAATCGTTTTCAATTCCTGGTATGTAGATTGGCTGAGTTCAACAAGGTCGTCAACAGTTCCCGAATACGAACCAGAGTAGTCAGCCTCGTTCCATACTTCCCAGTAATTTATTTTCGAACGATACCTATTGCCAAGTCTGTTTACATAATTCTGCCAGTCGGAAATATTTGTTGGAGGAGATGCGGGATCAACCGCAGCCCACGAAGGTGATTGTCCCATCGTATACAAAACAGTTGCACCCGAATCGTTAGCCAAAATATAATTTAGGTAATAATCGAGTCGGAAACCGAAACCCGATGTTCCGGTTGTATCATAGATCCAGTTCATGGAATCACTCAAAGCTCCCTGCGTTGGTTCGATGGTAATCCATTCTGTACCGGTATTCCACAAACGCATTGTACCAATTCCAACAGGCGGATAAGTTTCATGAACCCCGAGTTTATTTACATGCATTCCGAAATACCGCGATGATATTGCACTTGTATCTGCGACGGGTGAATTCAAAATTGAATCTGTTATGTCAACAAGACTTCCATCGTCGATGTATAATGTTCCTGTATCGAGTGGCTGTATAACAAAACGCCCTTCAATTATAAGCTGATCGGTTTCAATAATTCTTTTGTATCCGCCTCTGATAATTAATTGTTCCCACGACGGGCCTATCTTCTTAATGAACATAGCAGGAACGTGGTAGACTGGAACTCTTTCCTGGAACATGAAAGCGATTAGCATACTGTCGTTAGCACGTAGCCATACACTTCCTTCAAATATTTTTCCGGCATTAAAATCGAAATCCTGTTCGAGTATGGTAGCCCCATCACCCAGGTCTGTGACGATGATCTTCTGTGAGGAATTTCCGGAATGAATAATATTCGTTTCATTCTCATAGCTTACATTAGGTATCACATTTATTCCCCAGGTAATTTCATTCCATCCCGGAGCAACAGTTGTAAACGATCCTTCAAATCCGGGGTTTGTGAGAAATTGCTGTTGGGCGAATACACGGCAAGTGATTAAGAAAAATAAAAAAAGTAGTAACACGTATTTCATAAGTGGATTTTAGAAACACAGGGATGCCTTCAGAAAGATAATAAGAAAACAACAGTAGCACTTCGCAGGAAAGTTTAAAAACATTGTGCGGCTGAATCCCCTACCACACAAGCCTACTCGAAAAGATTCCCCCAATCGCCAGAAAGATGAATTTATCACAGCGGTATTTTCAGTTTTAAACGCCTTTGTTTATTTATTTATCCCTGCCCTCTGGTTTCCCATCCTAAAATGTAATAGTTTTGCAAGTACGCTGTAAGCCTTATTTAGCGGGACTTTAAAGGTTTGGGAAAACTAAATTTCAGAAAATAATTTCGATGAAAATATGTCTAAAGAGGACAATATTTATTGTTTCTCTCGTATTATTGGTTAACAATTTATCTATTACGGCTCAAACCGTTCAATGGGCAAAACAAGGTTCGGCTGAGGGTTTCGATAATGGAAATGGAATTGCTGCCGATGATTCAGGAAATGTTTATGTAACAGGACAGATAGAATATTGTCCGCATTTTGATTCTTACACATTATGTAGCTATGGAATTCACGATATTCTCGTAGCAAAATATGATACCTACGGAAACATAAAATGGATTCACAGCGCAGGTGGTACGGGTGGCGACGTTGGAAATGCACTTGGAATCGACGGCGCACATAATACTTACATCGCAGGCGAAGTTGAAACAACAGCAAGTTTTGGTTCGGGGATTACGCTTACATCTTCCGGGTCGAATGATATTATGCTGGCGAAGTATGACATCAACGGACAAATATCCTGGGCTAAAAAATGGGGAAGTTCGTCGAACGATAAAGCACTTGCAATTGCAACTGCTCCGAATGGAGATTGTTTTATAACAGGATACTATTCCGGCAATACAAACTTCGGAGGTACTAACCTTTCAAATTCTGGCAACAACGATATGTTTCTCGTCAAAACAAATTCAGCCGGAACAGTTCAATGGGCTAAGAAGGCCGGCTCAAACAGGGAAGACCGGGGAAATGGCGTAGCTCTAGATCTCTCAGGAAATATTTACGTAACCGGAACTTTTTCTCAATCGTTGTCATTCGGCAGCACATCCGTCTCAAACACCGGAAGGAAAAATACCTTTCTTGCAAAATATAATTCGAGCGGAACAATTCAATGGGCAAGATCAGGTGGTGCATGCTGCGATACAACCAAAGCAGAATGTATTGCAATCGATCAAAACGGAAATATTTACATCGCCGGATATTTTAATGTCACTACAAAATTCGGTAACACTCAATTCAATACTGCAGGTGGTTATGATATTTTTATTGTGAAGTACGATCCTTCAGGTAATGTACTCTGGGCGAAACGTGCCGGTGGCAACAATGAAGACGTTGCATATGGATTGGTTGTAGACACAAACAGAAATATTTTATATGTAACAGGAAGCCTGCAGTCACCTACAGGCTCATTCGATTCAGAGACATTCTCAATCGTTGGATATAAAGATGTTTTTATTGCTGCGTATGATTTATCCGGAAACGCATTGTGGGTTAAAACCAATGGCGGACATTACCGAGATGTCGGTTCCGCAATTGCTGTTGATCCGTTAGGCTATATTTATACTACAGGAATTTTTAATGATGAATCAACCTTTGATTCATTCACATTGCATG
>JADMIO011419530.1_pt1 | contig 35185 bp, 27 predicted proteins | sample 8958161 | NCBI WGS metagenome assembly JADMIO01 (sample SAMN16585339, study PRJNA669376) | soil metagenome | isolation source: Crop rotation soil | place: USA: Cullars Rotation, Alabama | collected 2011
CGCGACAACTTGTCCACGTGGAATTCTAAGCTTAGGATCCCAATGTGCTGGAAAGATGATCGGTGCGGTTGGTCAGCTTCACCCGCATCGTATTCTCAATTTCGCCGGATGGGGTGACCACAAATGGCATCCCCATGCCGCGCAGCAACGTCACGTCAACCGAAGACTTGGTCACGATCAAGATTGCCAGCAGTCCCAGTAATCCGGCCACGAGCAGCGGATAGATGATGACGCGCGGGCGGAGCAGCGTCTGCTTCTGGCCAGACATCGCGGCTTGCGAGCTGTAGCGGATCAGGCCCACGCTGCGTCCGATTTTTTGCATGACGCTGTCGCAGACATCGATGCATTGCGCGCAGCCGATGCATTCCAGTTGCAGGCCTTCGCGGATGTCGATGCCGGTGGGGCAGACGGAAACGCACAATTCGCAGTCGATGCAGTCGCCTTTGGTTTGCGAGGATGCGGTTCGCTCGAGAACGGGAAGCGGCACTTTGCGAATAGGTCCGCGCGGTTCGCCGCGGGTGCGGTCGTAGCTGATCAACAGCGATTGCCGGTCGAGCAGCACCGATTGAATTCGGCCATAGGGGCAGGCGATCGTGCACGTTTGCTCGCGGAACCAGGCGAAGTTGAACATCATCGCCCCCGTCACAACGACCACGACGATGAAAGCGGTGATATGGTCCGCCGGCGATCCAACCATCCAATGGCGGAGCTGATTAACCCCGACGAAATAGGCCAGAAATGTGTGGGCGAGATAAACGCTGACAAGAAAGAAGGCGCCATACATCGCGGCATATCGCCAGCCGGCCACGTCAGATCTTGGCGCGCCGCCGACGCCTGATCTGCCCAGGAACAGCCGCTCGATGGGCCGGAAGACGAATTCCATGTAAACCGTCTGCGGGCAGCACCATCCGCACCAGATGCGGCCGAGCAGTGCGGTGACAAAGAAGATCAACAGGATCATGCTGACGGCGAATAACGCCAGGAGCAGCGTATCCGTGGGAAGAAACGTAAACCCGAAGAGGGTGAAGCGTCGGCTGAGAATGTCCAGCAGGATCGTGGGCTTTCCATTCACTCGCGTGTAAGGCAGGAGCGTGAACAGCGCGATTAAGAACCACGCCACGATCCGCCGCCGGCTGAGGAACCGTCCCAACGCCAGCTTTGGATAGAGCCAGCGCCTGGACCCATCCCGCTCAAGCGTAGCCAGCACGCGCTGCGGTGATTCGAGGATGAGCGGTTCAGAGTTCAATGTTCACTCCACGGCGGAATGATCTGCCCTTCGTGCGGACGCACGCTCGGCTTGTTTTGGCCGCGCAGGGACGCGACGTAGGCCGACACTTGCACGATTTCGTTGGGATTGAGGCGGTTGGCCCAGGTTGGCATTGCGCCGTTGTTTCGACCTTTGGTCACGACGTCCGGGATGTCGGCGACGGTCTTGACGTTGAGATAGTAGTCATCGGTGAGGTTGGGCCCGATCAGCCCAGAGCCGTCGCGGTTGTGACACGCCACGCAATTGGCCGCAAAGATCGCCTGCCCGACTTTCATCGTGTCGGCATCTTTGCTGAGCTGAAGCACGGTGGCGGCATCCGCCTTCAGCAGCCCGCCCGCCATCTGCCGTTTCAAATCCGCGGCCGCTGCGCGATCGTATGATGCTTGCGCGCTCAACTGGCCGCCGCTCAGCGCTACCAGGGACAAATAGCACACGGAGAAGACGACGGTCGCGGCAAATATCCACGTCCACCATCCCGGCATCGGATTATCGTATTCCTCGATGCCATCGTAACAGTGACCGGTGAGACGATCTGCTTCTTTGTTTGATTCTGTGTTCACGATGTAGCCTCCGGCTGCCGTGGCAAGGCGTCCGACGTGACGGCCAAGGGCAGGCTTGCCCAGGCGTCCAATTCCGTCTGCGTTCGCGTCATCGCGATGAAGAGGATCATGAGAAAACTCACCAGGAACAGGACCAGGCCGACTTCGGCCGAATGATGCATGAGAAAAAGGAGCATGGGTTTGTCCTACGAATCAGCGGTTAATATCTGTTCCCAGGCGCTGCAGGTACGCGATCAGCGCCACAATCTGTTTGTCATCCAATCCCTGCGGTCCGCCTTGCTGCACGATGCTCGCGGCAACACTTTTTGCCTGCGCCTTTGCCAGCTCCGCGGCCTGCGTGTGCTCTTGCGGTGAGTAGGGGACTCCCAGCGCCTGCATCGCGCGAACGCGCACCGGTATGGAATCAAAATCGAGCTTGCCCGCTTCGAGGTTCGGATAGTGAGGCATGATCGATCCCGGCGTAATCTGCGACGGGCTGCGGAAATGCAGCAGATGCCACAGATTCGACTGGCGGCCCCCTTCACGGGCCAGGTCAGGACCGATTCGGCGGCTGCCCCATTGGAACGGGTGGTCATAGACAAATTCCCCGGCCTTAGAGTATTCGCCATACCGCTTGGTTTCCGCCAGGATCGGGCGGATCATTTGCGAGTGGCAGTTGTAGCAACCTTCGCTCAGGTAGATGTCGCGTCCTGCCAGTTCGAGCGGCGTATAGGGTTTCACGGTGGAAATCGTCGGCACATTGGCGCGAATCAGGAATTCAGGAATCGCTTCCAGCAGCGACGCGACGACGACTGCGGCGATCACAAACATCGTAAATCGCACCGGCAGCCGCTCCCATTTGCGATGCCACCAGAAGGTCGAGAAAATGTCGATCTTGTGCGCCACGTCGGCAACATGACTGGCGATACGGCTGGCGGGCTTGATCGGGTCGTGGCTGGAGTCTGATGTCAGTGCCGGGGCATACTGAACCGGCTCGTCATATTGCTTCGGACGGCTCTTCCAGGTCTTGTAGAAGTTGATGCCTGCCACCACGGCGCCGGCGAGGAACAGCGATCCGCCAACCGCGCGTAATGACCAGAGGGGAATAATCGCCTTCACCGTCTCAATAAACTCGGGATATTGAAGCTGGCCGTTTTCGGTCATTGCCCGCCACATCAAGCCCTGCGTGATGCCGGCGATGTAGATGGGGATGATGTAGAGCAGAATGCCCAACGTGCCGAGCCAGAAGTGCGCATTGGCGAGTCGGTTGCTCCAGAGCTTTGTCTGGAAGAGCCGTGGCAAGAGCCAATACATCATTCCAAATGTCATGAACCCGTTCCAGCCGAGCGCGCCGCTGTGGACGTGGGCGATTGTCCAGTCGGTGTAATGGCTCAGGGCATTGACGCTCTTGATTGAAAGCAGGGGGCCTTCGAAGGTTGCCATGCCATAGAACGTGATGCCGACGACGAAGAACTTGAGGACCGGATCGGTGGCGACTTTGTTCCACGCTCCGCGAAGCGTGAACAGGCCGTTGATCATCCCACCCCACGACGGCATCCAAAGCATCAGCGAGAAAAGCATCCCCAGGCTGCTCGCCCAGTCGGGCAAAGCGGTGTAGTGCAGGTGATGCGGGCCGGCCCAAATGTAGATGAACACCAGCGACCAGAAGTGAACGATCGACAGCCGATAGCTGAAGACCGGACGCTCAGCCGCCTTGGGGAGGAAGTAATACATCAATCCCAGGAACGGCGTGGTGAGGAAGAAGGCAACGGCGTTGTGGCCGTACCACCATTGCATGAACGCGTCCTGCACGCCGGCATAAATCGAGTAGCTCTTGAACAGCCCCGCCGGCACCACCAGGTTATTGAAGACGTGAAGGATCGCGACGGTCACCACGGTGGCGATGTAAAACCAGATCGCGACATAGAGATGCCGCTCACGCCGCTTGATCAGCGTCATGAAAAAATTGACGCCGAAAAATGCGACCCAGACGATGGCGATCGCAATGTCAATCGGCCATTCCAGCTCGGCATATTCCTTACCCTTGGTATAGCCCAAGGGTAGCGTTACCGCCGCGGACACGATAATGAGTTGCCAGCCCCAGAAGTGCAGCCAGCTCAGCCTGTCGCTCCACATGCGCGCCTTGCACAGGCGCTGCGTCGAATAATAGATGGCAGTGAAAAGTGCATTGCCGGCAAATGCAAAGATTGCGGCATTGGTGTGCAGTGGACGAATGCGGCCAAAGTTGAAGTAGGGAATGCCCACAACCCAATGGACCGCCTTCGACAGTCCCACGAAGCCGGCGGATGCGAGCCAGTCGCGAAACGCCGGGAGCACCAGCGTGAGCGCCACCCACAATCCAACGGCAAAGGCCACGATTCCCCAGATGTAAGTGGCGGCAAGGAATTTGCGGCAGATGGCGTCATCATAGGCGAATTCCTCTGCGGCAAAGTCGGCGCGCTTGGGACGGTCGACCGGGGTGGAGATCAGAACGGGGCTGGACTCAAGCAAAGTTTCCATAGCAGGGGAAATATCGGGTTTGCAGGCGCCGCCGGCCATTGGGTCAACAGCCCATCGCGAAATACTGCAAGCCCCTAGGCGTGATAGGGGGTTTTCCTAAATTGCAAAAAATCAGACCGAGAAATCGACGTTACCGGGAGCGTTCCGATTTGGAGTGGCACGGCGGGCCGCCCGTGCCACGGAGTCTAGGGGGGTCACCTATGACGCAGCGGTGTTCCTTCCCGATAGCGATCATCTTTGCCACGCCCGATACTTCCTCCAGATGAAATGCACGTTCAAGGATGGCGTGCGTGGTGACCAACCTGGAGGAACACGTCATGACAAAACAAATGAATAAAGCCTGCCGATGTCTGGCCCTGGCGGGAGCGGCGGCGCTGGTTTCGTGCAGCCCGTCGGCTGAGCCGGTTTCTAAGCCCATCGTCACACCGCCGCGAGCGGCAAGTCAGCCTCTTGGCGCGCATTGGATTCAGGATCAGCGGCTGCGGACGGTGATGTCAGAATTGAGCAAGCGCAACCCCAACTGGCCTGCCGGTCTTGCGCAGGATCCGGAAACCCCCGGAGAGGCCAAGCCATCCCAATTTAATGAAGTGGCCTCACTTGCGGGCACCTTGGCAAGCGCTGCGGATCGATTGCCGGAGCTTGCCGGTGTCATCAAGATGAGCGAGGCCGACCGGCGCGGCTTTCTTGCCGAAGCCCATACCCTTCGTGATCAGGCGGTGCGATTGCAGGATGCTGCTCACGAGCGGCGCACCGAGCAAATGCAACTCCAGATGGATCTGATCAATTCCACCTGCATCTCGTGTCATAGCCGTTACCGGGATTTTTCCGGGCAGCTCAACACGCCCAAGGCATCCGCGTCTTCCACTGAATATTTCGCGGGTTTGATAGACGCGCGTCCCAATTCCCCTGTTACGAACCGCTAAAGGAGCACACCATGAGCAAATCACAAAAAACACAGGCGTTTGGAAAACAAACCAGTCGCGTTGTGGCCTCACCGCCGCTGAGCGGGCGATATTCGCGAAAAGAGGGAGTTGCCCCGAGAACGCGCAAGGGCACGAGGCCGCCCAAGGCGTCCTAAATTGATTTTATTCATTTGATAGAAACGGGTCTGGCGCGTCCCACAGTTCTTGAGCGTAGGGATGAACATGCGAAAATCATCGCACCGTCGGAAAACTTCGCCCCGCAGCACAACGCCGCCGCTCGACGGCGATTCTCCTGCCGCACTTCGCGACCTGTTCAACCAGTTGAAAGCTCGCGAACCATCGTCGGCATCCGTCGCGAAAGGGGCGACACGTATTACCGAGCGCATCGAGGGGATTGTGGTCCAAGAGCAGCGACCTATAGCATGCGAACCCCAGCAGAGTTCCCCGCGCCAGCGCACGCCAAGCCCCAATGAACTGCTCGAAAGGTTTTCCAAGCTGCTCTAAAATCGATGCATAGCGGGACCTCTCGCCGCGCACATCAGTCGGAGGTCGCCGCTGACGAGGTGTGCAATGAGATTGATGCGACCAATACTCATCTGGGGCGTGATGCTGATCGCAATTATTTGCAACGGCTTCGTGAGGGAAGCTGTGCTCAAAGCGCGCGTCGGCGAGTTGCGAGCCAGTCAGATCAGCGTCACGACGGGATGCGTTCTTATTCTGCTGATCACCGCCGCCTCATGGCGGTGGATGGGGATTAAAACTGCAAAAATCGCATGGACAGTGGGGGCCGTGTGGGTTGCGCTGACATTGGCGTTTGAGTTTCTGTTTGGCCATTTCGTTTCGGGTCTCAGTTGGGGGAAATTGCTCGAGGATTACAACGTTGCGCGAGGGAGGCTCTGGCCACTCGTGCTCATCACCACTCTGGTTGCAGCTCCCGTGATGCAGTTGTGGAGCAATGGAGAACTCATTCGGCAAAGAACTTCCAGTCCACCGGCTGAGCAGTAGAGGAGGCCATATGCAAACCTGTGAATCGACTCCTGGCCGCACGTTGAGGAAAGCGGCGTTGCTGGGTGGGGCCGCTGCCGGCGCCTATGCGCTTTTTGTGCGACCCTGGCATCTGCGTTGGGGCTCGACTGACCAGGAGCTGAAAGAATCGCTGCCTGGCGACGATGTGTTGAAAGCCGCCAGCCAGCAAGTCACGCATGCGATTACCATCGCTCGCCCGGCGGAGCAGATCTGGCCCTGGCTCATCCAGATCGGGCAGGACCGTGGCGGGTTTTACAGCTATTCCTGGCTGGAAAATCTCTTTGGCCTGCACGTAAAAAACGTGAGCCGAATTATGCCCCGGTTGCAGGACCTCAAAGTGGGAGACTTCATCCGGGCCACCCCGCCACAGTGGCTCAACGGACGATTCGAGGGCCTGGCGGGATGGCACGTGGTCGACCTGCAGCCAAGTCATGCGCTGGTGCTGCAATCTCCAATCGATCAGAGCACCTGGAGCTTTGTTTTGAAACCGATCGGTGATAACGCGACCCGGCTGATTGCACGCGTGCGAGCGCCGGCGCCGACGCGGTGGTCACTGACGGCATTCAATTATCTAGTGGGCGAGCCGGCGCACTTCTTGATGGAGAGGAAGATGCTGCTAACACTGAAGCAGCTTGCGGAAGCCGCGGACAGCCGCCTGCTCGTCCACTGATGCGGCGATTCAACCGCACATGGTTGCCGGCTTCATTATCTCTCCGATAGACGGGCCGCAATCTAGAAATCAGAAAGCCGCCTCGGCATGATCGCCGCCCGTAACGAATTGGCCACCGCCAACACATCGATCAACTCTTGGCTGACAGCGCCGGCCACAGGCGGGAGGTAGCCGACCGTGGCCAGCAGCATGCCGATCGTGCTCAGCGCCATGCCGCCCACTGCGCTCTGCAGCGCGATGCGCCGCATGCGGGCGCCGATGTGCATGAATTCATCGGCCTTGGTCAGCGAGTTGTCCATGATGACGGCGCCGGCGGCTTCGGTGGTGACGTCGCTGTTCTGGCCCATCGCCACGCCGACCGTCGCGGCCAGCAGCGCGGGGGCGTCGTTGATTCCATCGCCGAGATAGAGCGTCTTGTTTGCGGCGGTTTCGCGGCGGACGATCTCCAGCTTCTCCTCGGGTGTTTTGCCGGCGTGAATTTCCTGAATGCCGACGCGGCCCGCCAGATATCGCACTTCCGACTCTCGATCCCCGGAAACCAGCATCAAGTGCTTGAAGTGATGTTTCGGGCGAAGGTGCTTCACGAACGATACGCCATCGGCGCGAGGCTCATCGCGAAAGCGAAACGTGGCGGCATAGACATTGTCGATCAGCAGCACGCATTCCAGTCCGCCTGCGCCCGGCGGAAGGCTCGCCGACATCTCTGGGAAATCCTTGAGAACCTTCTTGCGGCTGGTGAGAAGAAGTTGCTTGCCGGCGACGGTGCCACGCAGTCCCGCGCCAGGGGGCTCATTGACCTCGGTGGCTTCGGCTAACGCGAGATTCTCGTCGCGGGCGGCGGCAATGATCGCCCGCGCTAAGGGATGCTTGGAATATCGCTCGATGCTTGCAGTGAGGCCAAGAATCTCGGCCCGTCCATGTCCCGGCGCGAGCAGCAATTCCGAGAGGCGGGGCTCGCCATACGTCAGCGTGCCGGTCTTGTCGAACATGACGGTGCGGCAGTCGGACACCTGCTCGAGCACGGCCGGCTTGCGAATGATGATTCCGCGGCGGGCAGCCAATGAAATTGCGCCAATGATCGCGACGGGAATCGCAATCAACAGCGGGCAAGGTGTTGCAATGACGAGTACCGCCAGAAAACGATTGGCTTGGCCGCTGATCACCCAGGCCAGGACGGCGATCACCACCGCCATCGGCGTGTAGTATGCCCCAAGCTGATCCCCCAGCCGACGGATCGGTGGTGCGTCGGCCTCGCTGGCCTTAATCACTTTCATGATCTTCGCGTACCGTGAATCGACCGCCAGCCTCGTGGCTTTGATCGTCAGCGGACTATCCCCGTTGATTGAGCCGGACAGGACCTGCGAGCCGGCGGTCTTGGACATCTGAAACGGCTCGCCCGTCAGGTAAGATTCGTCCATTACGCCCCGGCCTTCGAGGACCACGCCATCCACCGGGCAGATTTCGTGCGGGAAGACCTGGAGCGTGTCGTCGATGGCGATTTCGTGCAGCGGCACATCGATCAGCTGTGAATCAACCTTGCGGTGAGCGGAGGAGGGCATTCGCTTCGCCAGTGCCCGCAAAACGGATGATGCGCTGGAGACCGCAAACGTCTCCAAAGCTTCGCCGCCGGAAAGCATCAGCACGACCAGCGCGCCGGCCAGGTATTCATCCAGGAGAACCGCAGTGATGATCGAGATCCCGGCAAGCTGGTCCGATCCGAACTGCCGGCGGACTAATTTCACTGCCAGTCCGCCGACCAGCGGCAACCCGCCAACCACCAGCGAAATCCAGAGCGGCAGGTCAAAAACCCAAGGCGTGGTTCGCAGGGCGAAGCGGAAAATTAGGTGCAAGCCGATGCAGACCAAGGCCACGGCGGCAATGATGACTTGATGCCAGCGCCATAGACTTGCCAGGCGACCCGCCAAGCCATTAATGCGCTGCGGAAGCGTCTGGCATACGATGTCCCGGGGCAGACTATCGTGGCTCGTATCAATCGCCTGCATGCTTCTCGCTCGCCAGGACAAAGTTCAGATCAAAGGTCACGCAAAGGGAATCCTGTGCCGACACCAGACCAAAAAAGGCCGTGGGGGGTTTGACGCCAAAATCGGTCATTAACATCTTGCTGCTGGCGTGCGTGGAAAATTTTCCGCGCGAGGGACGTCGAACCGTTGCGTCCAAAATTGTCTGTCGCCAGACACCGGCGACGTTCAGCCGGCCCTTGACGCGTACAGCGAGAGCAGGATGAGCATTGTCGTGTGTTGCGTGGACGCGCTGGATTTCTTCCAGAGCGAACTGGATCGCCGGATGCTGATCGGCTTTTAGCGCGACCTGCATGTCATGATCCATTCCCGGGCTGCTTCCCTTGAGCGATTTGACCGGCACTTTCAGTTCGAGCTTCGAACGAGGCGCCAACACCAGCACAGAGGCTGGGAAGTCCACCTTCCCACCCCCCTCGATGCGATCAAACATCGCATCCAGGGTTGATGCATCCATCGCCGCCGCCACGGTCGCCTGCACATTCGTAGTCCGGCAGGTCCAGGCGTTGACATTGGTCATCCCATTGAGCGTGACCTCACTTGGCGAAGTCAGCTCGAATGCAGCTACTCCAGGCGGCGCCTCGACCCGAGGAGAAGCGGCGACAGTGCACTTGTCACCGCCACCGTGGCGGACCGCTGACACCACGCAGCCAACCAAAACGACGCCACCCAGAATCAGCAGGAGTAGCCCTCTGCCGAATCGATAACGTCCGTGATGCCAGGGAGGTTGGTGATTGCCCGGGTTCATCATTGCTCATCCAATTGCCAAGTCGCCTTCACATTGATCGCGTCGCCGGACTTGATTGTCCCGAACATTGCCGTTGGCGGCTTGACGCCAAAATCGGTCATCTTCAGCGGCGTGTTGGCTACAATCGTCAGGCCCTTCCCGTGCGGCGTCACCACCAGCTCGAGATTGACGCTGTGGGCGGTCCCTGCGACGGTCAAGTCGCCAACCGTATCAAACCGGTATTCACCACCGGCGGCAGCGGGAGTTTTCAGCGTCGCCTTGGTGAGAGTGTAGGTGATCAGCGGTTGCTGGTCCTTCTTCAGGGCCGCATACATGTTGTTGTCCATGCTGCTGCCTTCGGTGCTCTTGAGGGAAGCGACGGGAATCGCCAAGCTGATCGATTCAAGACGGATCGCAGCGGCGCCCTGGCCTTCCCACTTGCCGGCGAAGACCGCATTTCCATCGAGCTTGGCGGCTTTGACGGTCCAATCATGTAGGGTGGACGTGCCCGTCACGACGGCCTGGCTGCCAGAAGCGGCGACGTAACGGTGCAGATCGGAACTTGTCGCCGAAGCGGCGGGCGACGTTGCGGGCGGTGCGCTTGCTTGCACCAACGCCGGCGCCGTCGTGGGAGCAACAGCTTGATTGCCTGATGACTCAGAACGGCTGCAGCCGACGAGAGCCAGCAGTGGAATCGCGAACGTCAGGAAGGCGAGCAGGGCCAGTGCCCCGCGGAAGATTCCGCGAGGCACCAAACCCGTCTTGCCTGCCTGTAAAATTGGATATTGGCAGGTCATGAGAAAGCTCCGTGAGAACTCAGAAGGAGAACGACACTTCCATCACCACGCCGCTGAAACGGGGGCTGCGGTAGGCGGTGACCCCGCTGACCACGCCGTCGGCGGGTTCGAAGTTATGATATTGCTCGTACACGTATTCAACCTTCGCCAGAATATTCTGCGTCAGCCAATACCCGCCGCCGAACTGAATCCGGTCGGCCCAGCCATTGGTGTGCAACCCTGAGATGGATTGGGCCACCGCGAAGCTGTACTGACCGGCGACGTACAGGGCCGGCGTGAGGTGATAGACCGGCTGAATCGTTCCATACATCCAGCGCTCAGCGGGCGAGCCGGGTACTGGACCGTTGCTGTTGGTGTCCTGGGTCCATCCGAAATTCGCATACAGTTCCCAGGGGCGATGGTTCCAAGTGAGGTCTGCCTGTATTGCCATGACGCGCTCGCCATGCTGCGGGAGGATCTGGCCCGGGGAGTCGCCGCCGCCGAACAGGGCGCTGTAGGCGCCGCCGCTGCGAACTGCCGCGAACAAGTTGGAGTGCTCGAAGGCACTAGGGCTTCCTGAGTCGTCGGCCCAATAGAAGGACGCGGAGGTTCGAACATCGGGGCACGGATAAGCCCACACTTTGGCGTGGGCGCTGCCGCCGGCTCCGTAGTCGAAGTGCTCGGTGGTGGTGCCGCTACCGGCGCCCACCAGCCACCACACCGGCCCTTTGACGCTGAACACTTCGCCGCCGATCTCCTCGACGTTTGGATCGACGATGGGGTTGCCAATCAGTGGATTGCGGGTCACGAACGCATTGTTGGATCGGCGGAAGTTGCCATCGCCGAAATCGATATCAAACCCGCCGACTTTCACATTGATCGTGTCGAATGCCGGACCCAATGGCGAGTGATTGAGCGGCGTCGGCAACTGCTTGAACAGCAGGTATCCCTCGTGGGCGTACATCGTGTTGACGTGCGGCCGGCTGGCGATGTAGAGATCGAAATAGACGTCCAGCTTGTCTTCAATCGACGCCATGAACGTAAGGTTAGCAAATGGGTTCTGAAACCCCGGATTCAAGCCCTGCAAATTGGTATTACCAGTGAAGGCATTATCCTGATGGAGGAACTGAAACCGACCCACCGATTGAAATCCCATGTCCAGCCGCAGATCGCGCCAGCGGCCGATTTCAAGTGGCAGGTCCGGGCGGATGTGTCCCGGATTCATAATTTCGAATGGGGAAAAATATTTCATCTCGGTGGGCGCGGCGAAGAGCGATTCGACGGCTCTATCAACCGCCTGTCCCGCTGCCTGCGCCGGTCCCGGTGATGCCGCTCTGTCTTCAGCCTTCACGAGCGCTGTTCCAGTGAAAATGACTGCCCCTAGTGATAACGCCGCAAGTCGTCTAACTCCGTACCTCATAAGCCACAACCCTTTCCTTCGGGATGCCCGCGCCCGTAAACGCGTTGACCAACAGGTCATGCAGAATCATCGGCTTCTGAGACATGCGCAACCATCGGAGCAAGGTCGAATCGCGCCTTAGTGGAAAACCTTATTGGATTGTTGCTCCGAAGGGTTTTCCCCTATCACCAATTCGGTGCGCAGGCAGCAGGTTGAACGCAACTCCAGGCCGTACGATTTATCCCTATACGAGGAACAGCGGTTCGCCCGATGGCGGCACAACATCGCGCATGCCAACAATGGAGAGTCAGGTGGAAGGCTCGGAGGCTAGCCGCCTGCATTGGACCCTTACCGGAGGTTGCCATGCTGAATCACCTGCTGACAGACAAAGAGGTGGACTTTGTGATCGAACTGCTGACGGCGGAGTCAGAGAAGATCATGCGGGAAACGCGCCACACTGACGCGCGTCAGATGCGCGAGGACATGCGCGATCGGATGCGCACGGCCGATCGACTGGTTGAGCGTTTCCGCGAGATCAAGGCCGGAATCCTCACGTCATAGTCGATTGATGTGGCCGAGACCATCACCAGGGACGAAAGGAGTTGTTTATGCCGCTCGATACACTTTTGAAACGCGTGGATGGCCTGCTTCAGGCGGAGCAAGCCTTTGAACAATTGAAACCCGGCGATCAGGCACAGACAAGCCTGGAAGCGGAGCGGCGTGACGCGCTGCGACAATTGCAGGCCGAGTATAACGCCTCTCGCGCGGCGATGGCCGGCGGCGGAGCATTCAGTCGGCTTCTGGTTGCGGTTGATGGCTCCGAGCCTGCTGGCCGAGCGGTCGACGCAGCGGTGCGACTGGCCGGCGAAGTGGGCGGGAAAGTCGCACTGGTTCACGTGACGCCGATGGAGGTCGCCTTTTCACCGGAGTTTGAGTTCGCGGAAACCAGCCTCCTGGTGACGCGCCGCCGCGAGAGTGCGCAATTGCTGCAGCGCGCCGAAGGGAAAGTGCCTCCGTCGCTGCGCGCCGGCGTCATCCAGAAGGAGGGCAATGCGATGCACGAGATCATCGCGGCCGCCAAAGAGTTCAAGGCGGACTTGATCGTGGTCGGTACGCACGGTCGCGGCGCCGTCGCCCACTTGCTGCTGGGCAGCACGGCCGAGGCGGTGGTTCGTCACGCCCATTGCCCGGTGCTGGTCATCGGACGGGAACCGGTGGAAAAGGCAAAGCAGTGCGGTTGTGCCTCGGGAAAATGCTGTGAAGCATCCAAGGTCCGGCAGGAATCAGCGCGACCGGCGCGGCAACTTGACGCGCCGGCAGCGGTTTCATGACTCAGCGGCTGGCCGCGCCGCTGCCGATCGTTCCATCGCCCACAAGCCAATGATCCCGAGCAGGGCGAGGTTGGCGAACAGCAGCGGCGCGAATGCCGGAGCTCCGAATAGAAAGTTATCCAGCAGACGCGGGGACGGAGCGGCGAGATTCGCTCTAACGTGATAATAAAATCCCAGCAAGCCGACAACGATCTCAACTGCCATGAGGACATAACATATTCTCAGGAACTTGGGATCGTTTGCGAAAGCTAATGGCATCAATAGAAAACCGACGGCCATTGCACTGGCTCCGACCGCGATCCATTCAGTGGAGACGAAAAATCCGTTTTGTGCATGGTCGGCAAGGCTCAGGATGAAATTGCCCACGAATCCGCCCCAGGTCATTAGCACCACCCACCATGCCCACTCTTTGGAATCGCTTGGCACCATGCGGTTGAGAATGAGGAGCAACCCAAGCCCCGCGTAAGCCAGCGGCGCGACAAAGGGCGCGGTGTAAACAAGACTCTTTAGAGTCCACTGCCCGAAGAACTGGCTGTTGAGATGCAGCACCAGACCAGAAACGCCCACCAGCACAGAGCACCAGCCCACGCATACTCCCAGCCCGCGCGCAACCCCACTGGCCGGCGCCAATCCTCCCATCGTGATCGCTACCATCAGCGCCGCCACGGCAGCGACCGAAAATCCCAACGGCACCCACTCGGCCCAATGAGCAAAGCGATTGACGCCGTGGGCCAGAAGAATATCGAGTGCAAGAAACGCGAGATTGGCAAGAACGAACAGCTCGACGATCTGGCGAGGGCCCAACGCCGCGAGAAGGCGGCGGCGAAACCCCAGTGCCTCGACGTCAGGGTTGGCTGATGGGTCGTGTTGCGGGTTCTGCTGCGCCATGGTTTGCCGAGGAAGTTTGGCCGGCGGCGTGCTTGATCTCCGCCAGCTTGTTGATCATCTCGTAGTATCCGTGCCACTGGACGAAATCTGCGCCGCCCATAAATGCCCCATGCTTTGCCGTGCGGCCATAATAGTGCCACAGATCAAAGGCGGCGAACTTGATCGGGTCATCGAACTGCGGCCCGCTGAGGACCTTCTTGTCATAAAGCTGTTTCATGATCTGCTGCGACTGGCGCACCAGATCGTTGGTGGAGACGACAACTGCCTCGGCGTCTTTATAGAACTGATCGATGCGTGGCCGCGTGTGGCACTTGAGGCATACCTCCTGCATCTTCGCCTGCGCCATTACATAGTTCGGACGCCGTTCCGAAACCGGCGCAAAAAGCCAGTAAGACAAACGCTCGGATGTATCATGGGTCGGTGTGATGCCTTCAAGGCCGCCCATATGGCATGTGGAGCAGGTGGGGACGGGCATGTCATTGACCGTCACTTTTCCACTTGGTGCCGCAAGATTCATGCGCGAGCGCTGCGACGCAAACAGGATTCCGTGCTTGGACTCCTCGTAAATTTCGATCTGGGAGTGATCGGGGCCCATATGGCATTGGCCGCAGGTCCGAGCATTGCGCGCAACTTCAACCGAGGCGGCGTGGCGAGCGTGGCAGGCAGTGCACGTGCCGATCGTCCCATCGCTGTTGGGCTGGCCAACATTGTGGCACTGATAGCATCCCTTGTTGACCGCAACCTGTCCCTCTTCGCCGACCAGGGGATGGGCCGGCCGCTGCACCGCACCCTGATGATATTTCTCCGAAAACGCAATCTGCTCGGGCGTGAAATCGCGCGTCCCACTGACCGCGGCCCATGCCGGCGCCGCATGGCGGCTCCGCAAAAACTGCTCATACTCCGCGCGATGACACTGCGAGCAATTTTGCGAAGTCAGATGCTTGGCAATCGTAAAGCCTCGATGGTCCAATTTCTCCTGCCCCGACATCGGCTGATGACAGTCCAGGCAGTTGATCCCGCGCTCCGAATGTCGGCTCATTTCATATTCGTGCACGATGCCCGGCGTCTGCTGCCGGTGGCACTCAGCGCATTTCCCGGTGGCCAGGACAAACTGGGCTGCGGGCTGCGCGGTTTCGAAGTGCGGCCGGGCGCGGTTTAACATGAAAGCCGCAACCACCAGCGCTGTGCCGATGAAAACGGCAATGAAAACCGCCAGGAAAGATCGATGCGGCATAATACGGCTTAGTCTTACCCAGCTAAGGATTGGCTGACAAGAAGCAGTCTCCATGGGAGCCGCGTACCTCAACGGGCGCGTCAGGATGCGCCTCATTATGAAGCCAGCCACTCATTTGACTGCTCGGCTACTTCGCCCAAAAGGCGATTTACTTCTTTCCCTTCCAATACCCCGGAAGATCTGCTTTGGTCTCCGCCAGGATCGCGATAATCGCATTGCGATCGTTGTCGGACAAATTGTCAAACGCGTTGCTGTCCTCGCGTCCAGTCAGGATTTGCCACAGTCGCCGATAGATGTATTGCCTGGCGTCAACAGGCAGGCCATCAAATTGGTCGGAGTAGATCAGGTAGCTGCACGGGTAGCGGAACAGGCGGTGGGTCAGATCAAAATCTCGGAGCGATCGGCCACGGCTGTCGCGTGGGCCGCGGGCGGCAAACTCGCGGTCGAAGCCGGATGTCCCGCGAATCGGGTCCAACAGGCGAACTTCGCCGCAGAAGAGCATCGCCTTCACCACCGGCTCGCAGGCGCTGGCGATGCGATGCTGTGTGCTTTCGGAGCGGTGGCCCAGTGATTCCCCCAGCGCCTGATTCAAGGCGTCGGAGTCACGCACGGCCATCCGCACGCCATAGTTGGCGGCGGTCATTAGATTGTGAAGGTGCTGCTGGTGGGCCAGAACCATCAAAGCGACGGCATCGCTGGTGTTACGCAGATACGCCGCGGTATTCACGATGCTGGCCAGGCTGGTCAGATTGGCGTTGGCCGTAAAGTCCGCCTGTTCAATGTGATCTTCATTTTCGCAGATGACATTTCCCATGTGAGGCTGTCGACCGCATGAGCCGGTGACATACCACCCGCCCCAGCGCTCCTTGAGCGGGCTGCGATCGTTGCTGACAAACGTGCCAGCCGAAAGGATCGGCTGCCCCTCGATGTCCGGATAGATGCTCCGCATCAGCAACCCCGGCACATTTCGCGTCATCCCGGATTCGTGGCATTGCAAGCATTCGTACGACTGCCGTACAAACTTTGGTTTGGCAGATTCCTGCTGCATTAACGTATAGAAGACTGTTCCGAGATCACGATCCAATGCCGCCAGTTCCAGAACCGGAGCATTGCGGACATAGCCGACGTACGTGTCGTCATTGAAGTAAATCGCCCGCGGCCTGTGCGGGCCGATCAGCGTGCGTTGAAGGCTGGTCTTCGAAAAGACGAGTCCTTGCGACGATGCGGGCACTTTGAGGTTCTTCAGCAGCGACTCGAGATAGCCGAGCTTTGCGTCGTACGTCATCGCGACTTCGCCGCGATCGATCTGCTTTTGGAGTTGCGCGATGGGATCGTGGGCCGCCGTCTTGCTGTAGCGGATCGGCTCGTCGTCGGAGTCGGCCCGAAGCAAACGAGGGGATGCAACCGAAAACCCTACTGCCAGCAGGGTGATCAGAAACATCCTCATCATTGAAATCATGCGTCGTTGCATGGCTCAAGTTCTACGACCCGCTGACCTGCAAGGTGCGGATGAATGCGACGACATCCTGTAACCCGGCATCGTCGAGCAATGGATTGCCGCCCTTGGGGGGCATCGTCCCATTCGATACCGTGTTGGGGTCGCCGGGTTGGCGGCCCATCTTGATGAATGTGATAAGTTGTGGATCGCTTCGGCCGGCAACAAACTTGCTGCGCTGCAACGGAGCGCCTAGACCCGGAACGCCGGAACCAGTCGGCCCATGGCAGACGTAGCAGCTCATGTTGAACAATTCCCGGCCGTGCACCGGATTCCCAACAATGGTTGCTTTGACTGCCGTCGGCAACGGCGCCAAAGGACCATCCGGCTTGGCATACATCGCGTCGATGCCGCGTTGCATTTGCACGATGCCGTACGCTGCGCCAGCAATCATGCCGATCACGATCAAGATCAGGCCCACGAGAAGGCCGATAGGTTGTTGCACCCGGTGTGGTGCAGGGCTGGAAGGCGTTGGCGGGACAGCGGTCTCATGTCTGGCTAGCATAACTGCAACCTTTCTTTCCTTTTCCAAAACCAAACTCCACTTGCGGATCTCTCTATCCAGAACATCGCCGCGCCAAGGCGTCGCAGCCATCGGTAATTTCCTGATCAATGCGTAATTACTTGTCCGAGGGGTTATGGGAATGCGATGGGCGTATGGCTCAGTCCCGGACGGAATGGTCAACTGGTCGGGCGATCATGATGCGCTTGGCGCCATATTCGGAGATGTAGAGGTTGCCATTGCGCGGGTCTTGCACAAGATCCAGCGGGCACACCAGCGAACGCAGGCCCGGGATTGAGCTTTGGGCCGATGTGATTTCCCCGTCGGCTCCAATCCCCAGTGCGATGATGTCGCTGCCGACATTGAACTGGCAGACGAGCAACTTGTGATCCAGCCGCCCGCCAAAAGCGCTGCCGCGATACTCGATCACACCGTTGGCCGAAGCATGCTTTCCGAAATTGAAAATGGCCGGCTCCCACTCAGGATCGGGCTGCGTGCCGAGCGGATATTGCGGGATTCGGCTCGGCGCATCGACGGTGGGCTTGCCGCCGTGCAGAATGAAGTGGCCCTGGCTTGGATTGGGGTGGCCATAATATTTGCCGGGGCGCACGTCAAAGAGCAAATCATCCTCACTGAAAGGAAGTTGGATCAGGCCCGGGGCGCTGCCGACGGCGGGCGTGTTGCCGCCGGGGCTCGAGCCATTCGTTGGCACGTAAAGATGGCCATTGCTGTGCCACAGAAGTGAATAGGCGTTGCGGACACCCGTCGCGTAAATGGTCAGCGGACCTTTGTTGCTGGGGTCGAAATTTCCGCCGCCGTCACGAGTCAGGGCATCAATCGGCTTGGCCCCGCTCAGGTTGGCCACATCGAGGCGGAGAATGCTTGCGCTGAGCAGGTGCTCGGGTCGATTGCCCCAGGTTGAATCCGGAGCACCAAAGGCTGAGTTGCTGCCTTGTGGAAAATAGAGCGCGCCATCGGGCCCAAAGGCTGGCTGATTCGTCATGTGGTCGCGGAAAGAGCGTGGCAGATGGATGACCGCATCGCGCACGTCCTCCAGATTGCGCCCGCTCAAGCGGGAGACGGCTCCCGTCCAATCCGCCGCAGCTTCAAACTTATATTCGTTATGCGTCACCCAGATCGCCGACTCGGCGGCGGTGGAGGATGGCTCGAAACACAGCCCAATGACGATACGCGGGCCGCCCCACGCGCGTCTCAGCGATTCAATCACCAGCGGCGTTCCCAGCGTCCCATCCTCCTCAATTGGATAACGAAAAATGCGTCCGTCATCCGCGGCAGCATAAAGCTGATGGTCTGGTCCCACGCGCAAAGCGGTGTACGCGGTGCCCGACGTATTTTTCAGCCGAACCGCATCGAATCGAATCGTGGGATCGATCTCGCCGATTCTTGCTTTCGTGGTAAATGCAACGGACCAGGGAGCCGTCGAAACGCCACAAATGTCTTTCAATTCCTCCGTCACGCAAAATGTGTAGTTGGTGTTCGGAGCCAGCGGCGTCTGCGGGCGAAGTATGATCTTATGCCCGCTTGATGAGACCTCGACGGCGGCGGGAACCGGCATCCCATCCAAGGTGCGGAGTAGGCGAACCGTGCGGCTGGAAACGGTGCCCAAATCAAGTTTTCCATTCGGCAACTTTATGAAGGCGGCAATGGCGGTCTCTGGCAGGATATTGCTTTCCATATCGCCCGGAAGTCCGCCCGTGATGACCGGCTGACCATGAAGCTGCCGCGCCGGTATTCCGCGAACAAGGCGAATGATGCACGTCTTATAACCACGTCCCTTGGTCAAGAGAGCCAAGCAGACCACTAGAAGCATCGTCGCCACAGCAATCCGGCAGATAGTGGATGGGCGAATTAACCGTATTTTGCGAAGACAGGCAGTCACGGAAAATCTCCTTCATCACTCATTGAAGAACACAAAGAACTTGTCTTCAAATCGGCTGCCCGCCCATAAGAGATTTTCCTAACACAACCCGTTGATCCATGGGGCGGTTGCTCAGCCTTCCGGTGGGTAGCCACTCGGCGATGCCGAGACGACGCTAATCAATTACACCTTTCCACCGAGTTAGGTCCAGTTCCTATTCAGACCCAGGGATCATCGCATACACCGATGGCGGCATTGCCTGATTCTTTCATTACATGCAGACGGGTATTCTATGTCGAAGGAATCGAGGGTGTCTCGATTCCACCGATCATCATCCTGCGAGCGAAGCCATGTACCCTTCCACTTTCGGTCTTGTCTCGCCTTCGCCCCCAAATACTACCGACCTTCCCGCAACGGCGGGGCAGATTCAGGAAATACTTTCTGCCGCCCGGACTGCGCCGGCATCTGGGCTGACTATGGTGGCGCATCGTGCATTTCTTTCTATCACAAGTCGCACGCCAGGGACGTGGTGTGGAATGACGGTCGCCGTTCTGGCACCGGCGGAGGGGCATTGCAAACATTTGCCAAGGGGATCAGACCGGTCGCGAAAAAGTATAGTGTGGATTGATCACGGATCTGCGCTGCAGGCGCTCGTGGTCGACCAGCATCGCTATCCCGCCTGTTTCGCTGAGATGGATGAGCCATTCGCATCGTAAAGGACCAGCATCGATGATCGGATGTCAGCACCGAGACCGAGGAGAAAGCTATGAGCATCGAAGCTATCAAACCAAAAGAGCTTTTGGAACTCTGCAAGCAAGGCAGGAAGATCGATCTTATCGACGTGCGAACACCTGTCGAGTATCGGGAGGTCCATGTCGGAATCGCTCGAAACGCGCCATTGGATCAACTTGATCCGGCATCTCTGATGCATGCCCGCAACGGTTCGGCCAACGACCCGCTGTACGTCATTTGTCGATCTGGAAGCCGTGGACAGCAGGCCTGCGAAAAGTTTTTCAAGGCCGGCTTCTCAGACGTCGTCAATATTGAGGGCGGCACCATGGCTTGCATTGAAGCTGGTCTTCCAGTCATCCGTGGGAAGAAAGCTATCTCGCTGGAGCGGCAAGTGCGTATTGCAGCGGGGTCGTTCGTGCTGCTGGGGGCGGTGCTTGGCTGGCTCGTCCATCCGGCATTCATCGGGCTATCGGCTTTCGTAGGAGCTGGGTTGGTGTTCTCCGGAATTACAGATACTTGTGGGATGGGGATGATCCTGGCGCGAATGCCGTGGAACCGGTGCGGTCAATCCACAACGCCCTGTTGCGACCGATGAGGATTGCTAGGCCATACAAAGGAGTATCGATTATGAAACTGCTCATCATTGGCGGTGTGGCTGGAGGCGCTTCCGCGGCCGCTCGTGCACGTCGCCTCTCGGAAGACGCGCACATTGTGCTCTTTGAACGGGGCCCGGATGTGTCGTTCGCCAACTGCGGCCTTCCCTACTACATTGGCGGTGCGATCGTCGATCGGGATAAGTTGCTCGTGACCACCCCGGAGCGGCTGCGTTCCCGCTTCAATCTCGATGTGCGAACCCAATGCTCGGTCGAGGCCATCGACCGAACTGCCAAGAAGGTTCGCGTCCGTGACGCTTCAGGGCGGGAATACGACGAAGCCTATGACAAACTGCTCCTCGCAACAGGCGCGGCTCCCGTCCGCCCTCCCATTCCCGGGATCGACTTGCCCGGCGTGTTCACGCTGCGGAACTTACAAGACGCTGATCGCATCAAAGAGCGGCTTGATGGCGGCGTCAAACAGGCCGTTCTCCTGGGAGGCGGCTTCATCAGCCTGGAATTAGCGGAGAATTTCGTTCGGCGTGGCATCTTGACCACCGTTGTCGAGAAGAATGACCAGATTCTTGCGCCATTCGACAAGGAGATGACCACACCCATCGTTCGAGAGTTGGCGGCCAAAGGCGTCACACTATTGCTCAGCCAGTCTGCCGAGGCGTTAGAGCAAACTGTCGAGGGCTTGGTCGTCTGTTTGAGTTCCGGCCCACGACTGCCTGCTCAACTGGTCGTATGCGGTGTGGGAGTGCGTCCGGAAAATGAGTTGGCGGTCGATGCGGGCTTGGAAGTCGGGCCTCGTGGAGGTATCCGGGTGAACGAACAACTCCAAACCAGTGACCCGAACATTTATGCGGTTGGAGACGCCATTGAGGTCAAAGACGTTTCCTTGCGCGTCCCAACTCAAGTGCCACTCGCCAGCCCCGCTAATCGCCAGGGACGGGTTGCTGCCAACAACATCTTCGGGCATGAGGTCCAGTATCGAGGAACGCAGGGCACCGCCATCGTCGGCGTGTTCGGCCAGACTGCGGCAATCACCGGCGCTTCGGAAAAGAGCTTGCGTCAAGCTGACCGACCCTTCGGCAAGATCTACGTTCATCCGACGCATCACGCTGGATACTATTCGGGTGCCGAAGCAATGACGCTTAAACTCCTGTTCGACCCGACAACGGGCCGGGTTCTCGGTGCGCAGGTTGTTGGCGGAGCCGGCGTGGATAAACGAATCGATGTGCTGTCCGTGGCGATCCAGGCGGGAATGACGGTTTTCGATCTCGAGGAAATGGAACTTGCGTATGCACCACAGTACGGATCGGCCAAAGACCCGATCAATATGGCGGGTTTCGTGGCGGGCGGCTTGTTGCGCGGAGACCATCCCCAAATCAGCGTCGAGGCGGTGTTGGCGACTCCTTTAGCCGAGCAACCGTTTCTGTTGGACGTTCGCACACCGCAGGAATTCGAATCCGGTCACATTCCCGGAGCCGTGAACATTCCGATGGATGAATTGCGGTCCCGGCTGGGGGAACTGCCCCGTAACCGAAAAATTGCGACTTATTGCCAAGTGGGGCAAAGGGGCTACCTGGCGACCCGCATCATGCTGCAAGCCGGTTTGCCTGCGGTGAACATAGGCGGAGGGTACAAAACATACAAGCTTTATTCATCCTGCCCAACGAAGTCATTCCTATGCAGGGCCGGGGAAGGGCCAAAGGTTTCACTGAGAGACGCCCGGCGCGAACTGTTAGAGCGGACATGATCGGCAGTCGCTTAATTTCAACCGCTGACTTGAGTGAAACCGGTTCCAATGACATGGGCGCGATCCTTCTAACGTGCCAATCGGCGTTCGAGTTCATTCCTTCGGCGATGTCGCTACAAGCTCAAGATTGTGATGTCACCAACTTTGGACCTCACTCGGTTCAATACGATGGCGAGCTAATGCAGGAAGAGCATCGGTGAATCTCCTATTCCCACACCCTCTGGAAATTTTTCGAAATCGCCATTGGTCGAGTCCCTTGCGCGCCTCGCACCATTGGAAGACAATTTATCACTGACAGAATTCAACGACTCAGCTTCCTCACGACCGCAAAGTCGATGGACTCCTGGGTCGTCGCTGGCGTAACTCGGACGTTCTTCCGGGCCAGCGTGTGCGGCGCCGGCCGCCAGCCGCGCGGGATCACCTGCGCCACATGGTAGATGCCAGGGGTCAGGTTGGTGAAACTGTAGCGGCCTGATTCATCCGTGATCGCCACCGGCTCGTTGCGATCGGCGCGACCATTGTGATTGGAGTCGAGGTAAACGTTCCAGCCGCTAATCGGACCGAGCGGAAGGGACATGTTGCTCGTGATCTCCAGCACGCTTCCGCTGATTCCGCCAGTGTATGAAACATATTGGGCCAGCAGCATATCCGCACCCGCCAGGCCGGCGACCGACAGTTTCCCATCTGCCTGCGTTGCGGCAGTGGCGATGGTCGTTGGGGAAGCTTCGGTGAACACTTTCCCGGCAGCGCCAAAGCTGCGATCAATCCGGCCGTTGGAAAGAAATCTTGCCAAGGCAATCCCCGCATCGTCCGCGGTGCCGACTAGAACGATCTTTCCATCGTTCTGTTGCAATACTCTGGAAACCACATCGTTATCGTCGGAAGTTGCACCGGTGAGCGCGCTGAAGCTCGTGGTGGCGATGCCGCCGGGACCGAATGCGCCATCGACTGCTCCATTGCGTCTGAGTTGTAGCGCTGCGAAGCGGCGGCCCGTGGTTGTCGTCGTCCCTGCAATGAGGATCTTCGCGCGTGACGTGATGGCGACGTCCGCCGCATATCCGGCACTTCGTGAGACGAACGCACCGCCTCGGGCAAAAAACCGATCGAGGTTGCCGTTCCCATTAAATCGCATAGCGAGAAAGTGAGGCTCGCTTCCCTGGACTAGGAAACCATCCCCTTCCGTCTGCACCACGTTGCCCGCAACGACGATCTTTCCATCGCTCTGGAGCGCTGCGGACGCGGCGATGGCTGCCTGATATCCAGCGACGGCCCTGACCACGATCCCGCCTTGGCCGAAGGTCGTATCGAGTTGTCCGTCGGTAAGGTAGCGGACCAGCGTCACGTCTGGCAGTTGCAGGCTTCCCTTAATGAACGTCTTCTGCTCGTAGCCGGCGACGATAATCCGACCGTCGGGCTGCTCAAGCACCTTCACCGCAACGTCGTCGCGGCCGGCGGTGTCCGTGCGAACGGCTCCGCCGTTGCCAAACGCTGTATCGATCGACCCGTCGGAGTTGAGGCGTTGCAGAAACAGGTCCGCGTCGCCGATGGCAGTTTCGCCCACAACCAGAATGTGTCCATCCGCCGACAGTGTCATGGAAGACGCCGCCATGGAGGCACTTGTAGGTGCGACCCCGTTGTCCCCGAACGTGGTATCGAGGGAGCCGTCGGAGTTGATGCGGAGGATGGCGCTATAGGGTCCGACGTCGATGGTCGTGAATAATCTTGCCAAGATTACCTGCTTTCCGCCCGGTAGCGTCACTATCTCACGGGGAGAGTTCAGTCGCTCGGCAACATGGAGCGTAGCAGTGCCTCCAACACCGAAGGAGGGATCGAGGCTCCCTTGGGCGGGACCAACAGCACTTAGTAGCCTGCGATGTTCAAGTGATTCCAGTTTGGCATTCATGTTAAACCTGCGGTTGATAGTTTTTCGTTCCGATTCGGCCATCCGCGTCTTCGGCTGCCTTGATGACTATTCACGCAGCTGACGCACGACTTCCACCGAGCAATGGGCGCGGCTCGCGACGGCGCTCGAGACACTGCCGATCAGAAAACGTTCCAAGCGGCTCATGCCTTTGGCCCCAACAAAGATGCAGTCGGCGCCCCACTGCTCGGCTTGATCGACCAGGACTTTCTTGGGATCACCTTCCAGAACCAGCGGCTCACTCGCCAGTCCCGCTTCCTTCAACTCCTTTGCTATTTGTCGAGTCGCGTGGGCAACCCAGTCGCGGGAGTCGCCGTACATCGGCGGCACCCAGTCCTCCACGAATCCCTCGATTGGAAGAGTCGTTATCATGGTCGAATCTACCGCGGCCACCACTTGCACCTTCGTCAGGGGTGGCCAATTGCGTGACTTAATTGCGGCGACTGCCAAGCTCGATTCGGTGGAGCCGTCTATTCCGACAATCAACCGTGGCGGCTGCCCAATGGCGTTGCTCCTTCGACCGATGCGCACGCTGCAGCGGACATGCGTCAGGACGGTATTAGAGACACTTCCAAGCATCAGCCGATTCAACAGTGATTTACCGTGCGATCCGACGACTACCAGATCTGGCTTCCACTCGTCCGCCTTTTTCACCAGCGCCCAATGCGGTGAATCGGCAACCCCCAGACTGCTCACCGTCCAGCCGGGGAACAGGCCTGCAAAACGACTGGCGGCTGCGGCAGCCGTCACATTGACGCGTTCCACTTCGAGTTTGGCATGTTGTTGCGCCTCGCGCATCGCGGGCCACATCTGCTCCGGAATTCCCGCTGGCCTTATATCGCCGGTTGTCCCGGCGAACGTCCAAATGTCGGCCACTGAGACAATCGTTGCTTCACCGGTTTCGGGCAGAGCGCCCCTTCGGAGATCGTTGAGCGCTGCGTCGGCACATTCTGTTCCGTCATGGGCAATCAACAGTTTCATGGTATTCATGGTTTCTCCTGCAACAGATCGATCCATCGATCCTTTCTTGAGCTTCGAGCGCGCCAGCAAACGTCAACTGACGACGACTGCGGTAGTGCTCATCACTGCGTTATTCGCCTGATTGATGTCGTGAAACATGCGATTCGGATCCAACTCCGCAATCACAAAATAGGAGCCCGGTGATTGCGGAAATTGCAAACGGCTCAAGCGCATGGCCAGTGACCCGTCCGGTCGAATGTTGATGCGCCTGGACAGCCGGAGGATTTCCGTCGAGCTTGACTCGAGTACCCCATTCGGCGAGGCGCTCAAAATAAGTTGCAGAACTCCAACGGCGGCCACAGTGCCCTGATTTGTAATCCGAAGTGTGACATTCCCCCGTTTTCCAACTGCTAAGCTGACGGGAACGTTTGAGAACGTTGCGGACAAATCGATATGGCGTGGCACAATGGTGAATGCCCCAGTCGTAGCGGCGACGGTCATTGCACGCATTGCATCCTCCACCGCCCAAACTACTAAACGGTAAGTCCCCGTTGGCAACAATGAAGTGCGAAGACCGAGACCGAAACTAAGGCCAGCGTGCTTGTCTGGCCTGATAACCAACCGTCGCGTAGTGGCTTGCACGAGCTTCATTGCGTCGGAGTCCACAAGGTTACTACCTGAAAGGCACAATTCGCCGCTCATTGTTCCTTGAAATACGGATCGCCCATATTCGTTATGCTGATGCGGGGACTCATCAGTATGCTCTTTCCAGCGACGACTGGCTTGGGGGGAACCCGCGCACTGATTGAAGCCTTCAGCTGCGATGGTGCGAATACGGTGTCGAAGACCGCCGTATGAGTCTGTGCCGAGGTATAGGCAGAGTCGCCGCTGTAGATCGCTGATAAATAACTGGATCTCTGCGGCTGTAGGGCCGTGAAAGCGAACGTGCTGGTCGCGATGCCCGCTGCCGTCAGTGGCGAAGTGTCGAATTCAACCCCGTCTTTTAGAAATGAAACCATTCCGGTGGGTGCGGGCGCTCCGGGAGTAGCAGGGACAACTTTGGCACGGACCGTCACGGATTCGTTAACAATCGGGTAAATGTCAGAAGACCAAAGCAATACGGTCGCAAGACCACTGCCTGTGGCGGTTTCGGATGCACCGCTGAGCAAGATACGCTGCTCCAACCCTTCAATCACCGCGCGGGGTGACAATCGAGAGTCGGCCTGGTCGATGAAATCGTACCTGGATAACATTGTTTCCACTCCCAATGATCGGCCTGTCCCATTGCGGCCTCGGCTGCAAAAGAGACTGGACGCTGAAAAGCACGTCCGATTGTCGTCCGTTGCGGTTGCCGTCACCATGAGGTAATTGCACAAGCGCGATCTAGGGATGGCTCCTATATTTTCCCTGGCATTGTTTTTTTCGTAAGTAGCGATCATCTTCATCGGACACAACATGACCCATCAAGTTGCGCCGGCCCATGCCAGTTCGCTTCGTCCAGTGATAGCCCGCACTTTGTCTCTCGTCGCAACGTGGTCCGTAGCCACCTATATCTTTGAGGGAAGAATCCACACATTGCTTCGCCCCGACGCTTTCATAGACCGCCTGATCTACGCTATCGTAGCGAACTTGGTGATTGGTACCGTCGGCGCGATGTGGATATCGCGCGTTCGGCTCATCACGGGAAATCTCACGGCAACGCAACTTGGATTTGGCAAGGCTAGTCATACTCTTTCGAGCATCTTGGGCGCTGTCGTCATTGCAGTTGGAATGCTCGCCCTTCAGCGGCCGCCACTCGTTTCTTTAACAGGGGCGGGCCTGCGGAAATCAAGTTCCCCTCCTCGAACTCCAGGTCGTCAAGCAGCCCCATGACATCGACCATATTTTCCCGTGCGCCATCCAATTCCTGAGCGCCCGCGGCAAGCAGTGTTTCAATAATCTCACTTGCCCTTTCCAGATGCTCCTTTGCTAAACCAGCGCGTTGTTCATCTGTCATAACATGTTCCTTCCCAATTTGGCGTGTTTGATTGGAATCACGGCATTCGATTGTTGTCCGTCTGGTGTGCGACACCATCGGACAATTTCACGAGCTGAATCTAGGGCTGGCTCCTACTTGACCAGGTATTTGCCTCTATCTGGTTAAGACTCTGCTGAATCGCACGACGCCACGGTGGGGCATGCACTGGCTGCACAAAATGCGAGCTGAGCGAATGATATGACTTCTGGAGCAAACGATGAGATAAATCACCGCATCCCATTAGCACAGAGGTAACGATCATGCCAAATCAGGCGAGGCATCTCATCGCGTGTTTGTCAATGGAGGTGGCGCTGGGATCCGACGATGCCTACCTACAGCGGCGGTCTTGGCGTTCTCGCCGTTGACATCAGATTCGAATGAGTAGCTCTCATTCGGGAACGCCATTGCCTCAGCATGTCGCTCTCGAGCGGGTTTTTCCCGCAGGTCGGCCGTGCGTAGGAATAATCCCTAGCAGCAACGGAAAAGTTCCGAGAGTGGAATGAGGTAATGTCCAATTCCCGAAACCGCCATTGCTGTCAAACTGCCCATCAAGAAATGAAAGTCGTGCGACTGCTGCAACCGGTGTTGGCGAAGCGATTTGGCAACGACAAATCACTAGGAGCTGACGATGTATCATCGAAACCACCAAAGCAACTCAGGCAAAACCAACCGCAGAGAGATACCCCACCCTAACCGGTCGCGCCAACCAAGCATGCCAGCGGGTATGGAACTCGCACGCCACGTCGCATGCGAGCCGCTGGAAGGACGGGTTCTGCTAAGTGCCGTCTCGTATGAACTGACGGACCTGGCATCACTCTCTTCGTCCAATGCCAATCCCTACGGCAACCTGGCGATGGATGCCGCCGGCAACCTTTATGGGACAACCTATACCGGGGGATCGAGCAATCTCGGGACAGTTTACAAAATCGCCAGCGGCAGCAGTGTCGTCACCACGATCGCCTCGTTCACCGGCGCCAACGGTGCCTTTCCCTATGCGGGCCTGACCTTGGACGCCAACGGGAACTTATACGGCACGACCGATCGCGGCGGGGCGCATAACTGGGGCTCGGTCTTCGAGATTGTCCATGGAACCACCATCATTACCACGCTGGCAAGTTTCGACTACGCCAACGGCGGCGAGCCCCACGCGGCACTGATCCGCGATCCCCAGGGCAACCTGTTCGGCACCACCTTTGACGGCGGCGCAAGTACCAAGGGCAACGTTTTCAAAGTCGCCGCCACCACCAACACTCTTACCACCCTCGCCACGTTTACTGGCCAAAATGGAAGCTCTCCCTGGGCCGGGGTCACCCGCGCTGCCAACGGCGATCTTTTTGGCACCACCTTCTACGGCGGATCCAACAATAAAGGCCTCGTCTACAAGATCGCAAGCGGCAGCAACACCATCACGCCAATCGCGTCGTTCAATGGGACCAACGGCGCTTATCCGGTTGGTGGTGTGACCCTCGATTCGGCCGGCAATATCTATGGAACCGCCGAGGAAGGCGGGGCATTCAATGCCGGAGTGGTTTTCACAATTCTCAGCGGCGGAAACGTCATCAACACCATCGCCTCATTCAACGGCGCAAACGGGAAAAATGCTTCGAGTAGTTTGAAATTGGACTCCAATGGCAACCTGTTCGGCGTCACGGAGAACGGCGGCAGCAGTGACAATGGAACGGTCTTCGAGGTCGTCAGCGGAACCAATACCATCACCACCCTGGCCCAGTTCAACGGTGCCAATGGACAATTTCCGATCGGCGGATTGACGCTCGATGCCGCCGGCAATCTCTATGGAACAACCAATGCCGGCGGCACCACAAACCACGGAGTCGTATACAAACTGTCGCCGGTCCCGGCGGCGGATGCCGGCGGGCCTTATTACATCCCCAGCGCACCGAGAACGCTCGATGCAAGCAAGTCCACCGGCGCGACGCCGCTCTTTTATGCCTGGGATCTCAACGGCGACGGCGTCTTTACCGACGTATTTGGCGATAAGCCGGTCATCAACGCCCAAACCTTCAGGGATCTTGGGGTCGCCGATGGAAGCCACACCATCTCGCTGCAAATCACTGATTCCAACGGCCACGTCGCAACCGCAGCCGCCACTGTGATCCTCGACTCGGCGGTAACGAACGGCTACACGCTCGCCTCTTTGAGCGGGTTTACCGACGGCGCTCATCCCACCAGCAATCTCGTTCGCGACTCCGCCGGGAATTTCTATGGAACGACCTACGACGGAGGCGAGAATAATCTGGGCACGGTCTTCAAGCTTGCCAGCGGCAGCAACGTGCTCACCACGATTGCTTCGTTCAATGGCACAAACGGAAGCGAGCCGCGTGCGGGTCTGACCTTCGACTCCAACGGCAATCTGTTTGGCACAACCTCCGGCGGCGGCGCGTTCGGCTTCGGCACCGTCTTTGAGATTGCCAAAGGCGCCAACACACTGAGCACCATCGCGTCTTTCAACGGGACGAATGGCTCGTCGCCGATTGGCGGTATCACCTTCGACTCGAAGGGCACCATCTACGGAGCCGCCGACGCGGGTGGCGCCAATGACCGAGGCACCGTCTTTAAGATCGTCGCGGGCAGCAATGTCATCACCACCATTGCCTCCTTCAATCTCACCAATGGCTGGGGCCCCGAATCCGGCGTGATCATTGACGCGAATGGAAACCTGTATGGTACGACCATTCTCGGCGGCGCAAATGATTACGGCACGGTCTTCAAGATCGCCGCCGGCACCAACGTGATCACCCCCATTACCTTCGATGGATCCAATGGCGCCAATCCGGAGGCCGGCCTGACGCTCGACGCCAAGGGCAACATCTATGGCACGACTACAAGCGGCGGTGGTGGCAACGGCTATGGCACAGTCTTCAAAATTGCCAGCGGCACCAACGTCATTTCCACCGTCGCGATCTTCAACATCACCAACGGAGCAATGCCAACCGGAGCGGTGATCCTCGACGCCGCCGGCAACATCTACGGAACAACATACGGCGGTGGCACGGGCACAAGTGGCGGGGGCACTGTTTTCAAGATTGCCAGCGGCAGCAATGTCATCACTACACTCGCAAACTTTGACGGAGCCATCGGAGCCAATCCCAGGGCAAGTCTCTTGCTCGACGCGGCGGGGAATCTGTATGGCACAACCCAGTATGGCGGCGACTCGGAGCGCGGCAGCATCTTCAAAGTGTCACCGGTCGCCGTCGCCAACGCCGGCGGGCCCTATGTGATCGGTGCTGGCGCAGCCGTTACGTTGGACGCCAGCAAATCCACCGGCCCAGCGCCGTTGGCGTACTCCTGGGACCTCAATAACGACGGCGTCTTTGGCGATGCGACGGGCGCGAAACCCGCGCTCACCGCCGCCAAGCTCGCGTCCTTCGGCTTAGTCGGCGGAGTTGTCGCCAGAAGCTACACCGTCGCCCTGAAAGTCACCGACGCCAACGGCCACACCAGCCTTGCAACGTCCAAACTCACTATCAATCCAATCCTCGTCACCGGATACGTCCTGGTGAACGCTGACACCGACAAGGACATCATGCAGATCACCGAGGGAATGACCCTGGATCTTTCGAAGCTTCCCCGCCGGCTGAACATCCGCGCGACAACAGTCGGCGCCGTCAACAGCATCACATTCACGTTCGACGGCAAAGCTCGCCTGGAAGCTCAGGTGCCTTGGGCAGTATTCGGAGACTGGAACGGCGATTATGTCCCAGGCGCTCTTGCCGCCGGAACTCATACGCTCATGGCAAAGCCCTTCACGAACACGTCCGGCACCGGCGTGGCTGGTCCAATCAAGACAGTCAACTTTAAGGTGATCAATCAAGCCCCAGTCGCCACAAGCACTGTCACGGCAATTATTCTTTATAACACTGCGACCGACCAGAACATCAAGACGCTGCAAGATGGCAATACGCTGGACTTGTCGCTCTTGCCGTCCACGTTAGGCATCCGCGGGTCAACGACCGGCGTGGTTGGCAGCGTACAATATGTGGTAGACACGCGAATCGGTGTGCCGGCCACCAACGCGCTGACAGTTGGAAGTCACTCGATCACAGCGATTCCCTTTTCCGGCCCCAACGCCACCGGCACGCCAGGCGCCAGCAAACAACTGCACCTGAACGTGATTCGGACGGTAAAGGCTGCGGAATTGCGAATGCCCTTATTTCACCGGCTTATCGTTCCAGATCTTGATGTTGTCGAAGCCGTCTTTCCCGACACGGCCGAATTCGATCGTTGATCGGCCAACGTTGTTGCCTCGTCCGTATGCAGAAGACCTGCCATGAAAACGTATCTCAAGAGTGAAGGTGTGCATCGTCACCAGAATGCGTCGAAGCCGCGGACCACTGCCTCGCGAACCTCGACGCAATCTTCGGCACTTCGTGCCATCATCGAGTCGATGGAACCGCGGACTCTACTAAGCGCTGGCCTGCTCGATACGGCCTTCGCCACAGCCGGCGGCGCCGTTAACGGACTTTCCGCAGTTTATTACGCCAACGATGATTTCACCGGCACAAGCGTCACCCGGACCGATGCCAATGTGGATTTTAACTGGGGTGGCGCTTCACCTGCGCCGGGCATCGGCGCGAGTCATTTTAGCGCCCGCTGGACTGGAGTCGTCATTCCTAATTCAGGCGGCAGCTACACGTTTTCCGTTCAAAGCAGCGATGGCGTGCGGCTTTGGATCAACAACCAGATCATCATTAATGACTGGAACACTCACGCGCAGATCGTGACCGACACCGCTGCCGCCTCACTGATCGCCGATCAAGATGCGTCCCTCCGATTGGAATTTTTCGCTGGGACGAATCCGGCTTCGATTCATCTCTCGTGGAGCAGTCCTTCGATGCCGCTTGCGATCATTCCTACCGGAAATCTAGCGCCGACCACCGATCCGCTGCTCGGGCAGATCGATTCATCACTCGGTTTTGCCCGAGAGCAATTGAACACGACGCTGACGGCGATGAACGGTAACACCACCCGGTTCCCCTTCTACACCAATCCCAATGGCACATGGGCGACGAGCGACGTCGGCAACTGGACCGCCGGCTTTTTCTCCAGCGAAATGTGGCAGATGTTCAATCGCACGAACAACGCCACCTGGCAACAGCAAGCCACGACCTGGACGCTGCCGCTCGCGCCCGACAAGAACTTCACCGACGATACCACCTTCCGCATCTTCAATTCCTACTTGCCGCTGTATCAGGCCACGGGAAATCCGGCTTACAAGCAGGTGATTCTGGACGCGGTGGCTTCCAAGATGACGACGTGGAATGCAACGGTCAAAGCGTTTTCTTCAGTGGGCGTCGCATCGCACAGCGGCAATCCCAACGCGAACTTTGGCGTGTTGATCGACCACATGATGGATTTCTCGATGGTCTTCTGGGCCGCCGCCCAGACGGGCAATCAAACCTGGTACAATGAGGCGCTCCAGCACGCCCGCACCGTCGCCGCCAACTTCTTCCGCGCCGATGGGAGTGTCTACCAGTGGGGTTATTTCGACAGGAATACGGGCGCATTCGTCTCCGGCGAGAATTACCAGGGATACAACGACAGCAGCGCATGGGCCCGGGCACAGGCGTGGGCGATCTATGCGTTCACCGTTTTTTATCGTGAGACCGGCGCCGCGGATATGCTGACCAACGCCCGGCGCGTCGCCGATTATTACATCGCGCATCTGCCCGCAGATCAGATTCCGTATTGGGATTTCAATTCGCCGGCCATTCCCAACACCTATCGCGACACCAGCGCCGCGGCCATCGCGGCATCAGGGCTGTTGCAACTTGGGAAACTCGATCCCAATCCGACGCGTGCGGCAAATTATTCCAACGAGGGAAAGACGATTGTCACGTCGCTCCTTTCGCCGGCCTACCTGGCCAGCGGAAGCAGCAGCCAGGGAATCCTTCTGCACGGCGCCTGGTTTGTGCCGCCGCCAATCCAGAACGGCGATGCGTCATTGGTGTGGGGCGACTATTACGTGCTCGAAGCAATGAATGAATACTTGGCGATGCCTGGCGCACTCCCCGGAACGCCGGCGATTCCCGTAGCGAGCAGACCTGCCGTGACCCTGAGCGGCGAGTCCACAGCCAATGCCGGCGGCATCTATGCGCTCTCCCTCAGCGCCGCCAGTGATGGCAACGGAACGCCAACTCAATACGTCGTAAATTGGGGTGACGGGGCCGCAAACACATACACGACCCTTGGCGCCGTCACTCACCGTTATGCCACAACGGGCGCGGTGAATATTACTGTTGATCTGACTGATCCAGTGGGAACTTTCTCAGCGGCGGGCGTTCTTGCGGTCACCGTCAATCCTGCCCCGAAAATCGCGATCAGCGGCGCATCGACGGTTCAAGTGAACACACTCTACTCCCTGACACTGGGTGCAGTCACCGATCCGGGTTACACCGTTTCTCAATATATCGTGCATTGGGGCGATGGCGCGACAAGCACCTACACTGCCAGCGGAGTCGTGACGCACACCTACGCCACTCCCGCCAATGCCACTATCACGGTGGACTTGACCGATGCCACCGGGACGTACAACTCCGCCGGCTCGCTCAACGTGGCTGTTGTTTCACTTGCTGGCGGGCTGTTCCCCAACAGCCTTGACATTGGTTCGCCGAAATTGCCCGGCTTTTCGTCGTTCTCGAATGGGATTTATACGGTCACGGGTGAAGGCGTGGACGTTTGGAATGCCAGCGATCAGTTCCAATTTGACTATACGACGGTCACCGGTGACGTCACAATCAGTGCCCAGATCACCAGCGTGCAAAATGTGAACTCGTGGGCAAAAGCGGGCGTGATGATCCGCGACGGAATAGCAGCCAACGCCGCTTTCGCCGACATCGTCTTGACGCCTGCCGGTTATCTCGCTTTCCAATGGCGCGCCAAGGCCGGTGGCACCTGCTCACAAAGCGTGACTACGATGAAGACCGCACCGCAATATGTGAAGCTGGTCCACGCCGGTGACTCGTTCACCGCCTACTACAGCAGCACGGGCACCACCTGGACGCAGCTCGGCAGTGCGCAAACCATCACCATGGCGCCCGCAGCCACGACCGGCCTGGCCGTCACCAGCATCAATACGAGCAAGACGTGCACCGCGACGTTTGCGAATGTCGCCCTGATCACTCCGACTGCCGTCGGGTTATTCACAGACAACATCGACATCGGTTCCCCCAAGGTAGCGGGCGGATCGTCGTTCGCGAATGGCATCTACACGATCACCGGTGAAGGCACCGACATCTGGAACACGAGCGATCAGTTCCAGTACGACTACCAGAGCGTCACTGGCGATGTGACCATCAGCGCCCAGATCACCAGCGTGCAGAACGTCAATTCGTGGGCCAAAGCCGGCGTGATGATCCGCGACGGAACTGCCGCCAACGCCGCCTTCGCTGACGTCGTCTTGACGCCCGCCGGCTATCTCGCCTTCCAATGGCGAGCCAAAGCCGGCAGTACTTGCTCACAGGCTTTGACCACAATGAAAACCGTCCCGCAATATGTGAAGCTGGTCCGCGCCGGTAACTCGTTCACCGCCTACTACAGCAGCAATGGCGCAACTTGGACGCAGCTCGGCACCGCCCAGACGATCGCCATGGCGCCCGCCGTCACGACAGGCTTGGCGGTCACCAGCATCAACACCACCAAAACCTGCACAGCGACATTTGCCAATGTAAACGTGACCACGACCATTGCCACGGGTTTGTTCACCACGAACACCGACATTGGTTCCCCCAGTCTGGCGGGATCCGCCTCATTCTCCAACGGCGTTTACACAATCACGGGTGAAGGCACAGATATCTGGAATACGAGTGATCAATTCCAATATGACTACAAGAACGCTGCCGGCGATATCACGATCAGCGCGCAAGTCACCAGCCTGCAAAATGTCCACCCATGGTCCAAAGCCGGGGTGATGATTCGTGACGGGATCGCAGCCAATGCGGCCTTTGCCGACGTCGTTTTAACACCCGGCG